>Ga0302253_1000570_pt1 | contig 29112 bp, 20 predicted proteins | sample AAG_RA_Trp_MG_FD_193537 | JGI IMG/M metagenome (GOLD analysis project Ga0302253, IMG submission 193537) | Enriched activated sludge microbial communities from anaerobic digester in WTTP, New Holstein, Wisconsin, United States - AAG_RA_Trp | ecosystem: Engineered > Bioreactor > Anaerobic >...
ATTCATATTGTGCAATCGGTCATAGACTTCACCACCCCCCATACCGGGCATGATCATGTCCAGAATAACCAAATCGATCCTCCTTTGATGCGACTGGTATATTTCGATGGCCTCTTCCCCGTTGCGGGCAACGAGAACCTCATAACCCAGCTCTTCGAGGATTTCCTGGGTCACCTCGACAATGATATTTTCATCATCCACAAGGAGAATCGTCTCCCGGCCGGTTTTGATTTCCGGGGATAACGGCTGTTCTATCGGACCGCCCTTATCGGAAGCGGGAAGGTAAATATTGAAGGTTGCGCCATGGCCGGGTTCGCTGTAAACATTGATGAGTCCGCCGTGACCCTTGATGATCCCATAGGTGGACGCAAGCCCCAGGCCGGTTCCACGCCGCATCTCCTTCGTGGTAAAAAAGGGCTCAAAGATGCGCTGACGCGTTTTTCCATCCATACCGACACCCGTGTCCGTCACCGACAGCTTCGCATAGGGTCCCATCTTGATTTGGTATGGCTTGACGTAGGTTTCGTCAAGCACGACATTGCCGGTTTCCAGATAAAGGGTACCGCCTCCCGGCATAGCCTGCCAGGCATTGACAAAGAGATTAAGCAGAGCCTGCTCGATTTGTCCTTGATCCACCTCGACCGGCCAGAGACCTGCCTGGTATTTTTCCCGGATGCGAACTTCTTTCTTTGTCCGACCGAACATGGACGCCGCACGCCGAACCAGTTCGTTCATGTCCGTCGTCTTCACTTCATAACGGCCCCTCCGGGCAAAACCGAGGAGCTGTTTCGTCAAATCGGCGCCGCTTAAAACCTGTTGTTCAATGGCTTTGAGGCGCTGGTAACACGGCTGTCCCGGTTCGGCGTTCAAAAGCATTAGCGACGTATAACCCTGAATTCCCATAAGTAAGTTATTGAAATCATGAGCTATCCCACCAGCCAAGGTGCCGATGGCTTCCATTTTCAGGGCCTGCTGAATCTGAATTTCGAGTTTTTTCTTTTCCTCTTCTTCCCGTTTGCGCTCACTGATGTCGCGGACAACGGCAATGATGCAATCCTGCTTTCTCAGGGAAGTGCGTTTAAGACTGACTTCCAACCAGACGAGGTCACCATCCTTCTTCTTGCCCTGCCAGGCAAAGATCTGAGGCCCATCCGCTGCAGCTTTGTGAATATAATTTAAAGCAGTATCGGCTGTGTAGGGCGGTTCTTCCACACTGAAATCACCGAGGGTGAGCCCGCGAATTTCCGCCTTGGATCGATATCCGAAGATTTCCAACCCCTTGAGATTCGCATCCAGAATTTCACCGCTTTTCAGATCCTGTACAAAAATACCGTCGTGGACCGCTTCGAAAATCGTCCGGTAATTGTTTTCGGACTCCCGGACAATTTCCTCCATCTCCTTGCGATCCGTGATATCCCGTCCCTCGGCCAGTAACATCTTCACACGGCCCCGGACATCCCGAATCGGTTTCAAGGAATAATCGATATGGTGAATCATGCCGACATGATCCCGGCAGGTGGTTTCAAAAGCGGAGATCTCGCCTTTTGCTCCCCGTTCAATGGATTCCCGGATGGCCTGTTGTTCCTTTTGACTGTGACCCCACCAGGGATTCTCCCAGAAGAGGTTCCCAATGATGCGGGCAGGCGTTAACCCGACAAAGGCGGCGGAGGCGTCATTCACTTCCACCTGCCTTCCCTTCAGATCGATCAACCCCAGCAGATTGACCGCCTGTGTAAAGATGGCTCTAAATTTCTCTTCCCGATCTCTCAGCGCTTCTTCCGCATTTCGGCGCTTCGTCACGTCGGTCACAATCTCAACCGCGCCAAGCAGGGTTTTCCTTTCACCGAACACCGGATAAACCCGGATCCGCCAGCGTCGCCCATAGGAAGAAAAATCGGCCAGTTCCTGGGGCTTCCCTGTTTGCAGAGCCTTTTCAACCAGGCAGGTTGTGCAGGGTTCATTTCTCTTGTGTAAGGCCTGATAACAGTACTGGCCGAAAGGTGATCCCGCGGTCAGATTGAAGGCTTCATTGACGGCGTTGTTGGACCAGTTGATTTTCAAATCCTGATCGACATAAATCACCAATTCCGACATGGTATCCAGAATCAGGGCTTTTTCTTCCTCTGAACGCCTTAAGCGCTCGCCATCGATCCGCCCCTTCTCGATTTCCGCCTCCAACTTGGCGTTGGCCTCACGGAGTTCCGCCGTACGTTCCCGCACCTGTATATCGAGATTTTCGTTGATTTGGTTGAGCTGACTTTCCGTCTTCAGTCGCGTCGTAACATCCTGATACGTGGCGACGATCATTTTTTCCCGGAGATCGTCTCCAATGCGGGATACGCTGATGTGACAAACGATGTCTTTCCCGCTGCGGTGACGACAGGGGAATTGGGCGGCAAAGGTTCTTCGCTCCGCCAGAACGGGGTAAAAAAGTTCTCCGATTTCTTCATATTCCTTATCTGAACGATAGAGGATACGGGTACTCTGACCGATCAGCTTCTGACATGTCCATCCGAATACGGATTCCACGGCATGATTGGCGAAGACGATGACCCGTTCCCGAATACCCAGCACCGCATCGGGGACGGCATCCAGGATCGAGGACAGAAGCGTCTCCGGAGCCGGTGAGCTGTTACCAGTCGCGTCTTTTCTTTCGCCCTTATCCCTGTCCATATTCAGATAAATTCAACCGGAATGGATTGTTTTTTTAACCTTCACATGTACCTGAGCCCAGGCGTTGCAACCTTAGGCGAAACGGAATAACAAAACTTGTTATTGACAGACCTGCAATAAACAAAAGGCCCGTTTTCGGCAGTCTCAATCATCAATTAGCGGGTTAGTCTGTCTGAAGAGAAAGATCTGCTTTATTTTGCTTTTTTAACGCCAGGGGCCTTCATTCTTAGTAAGTCCCCCAGGGAACCCAGGGATGTTGCCGGCTTTTCCATATAATGCCGATAATCCTCTCCTTCGCCGGGGGCGACGCTTTCTTCTTTCTCGGCCCGCACGAGAGACAAAGAAACACGCTTTTGGCCCCGGTCGATATTTTCCACCTGGACATTCAACGTCTGACCAACAGCGACCACTTCGCCCGGGTGATTGATCCGCTTACCCTTCCCCAGTTTGGAGATGTGAATAAGACCATCGATACCGGGGGCCAGATTGACAAAGGCGCCGAAATTTGTCAGGCGGACAATACGCCCGGTATGCACGGAACCCTCGGAAAAAATTTGATCCACCGTATCCCAGGGATCGGGCAAACACTGCTTCAGACTCAGGCCGATTTGATTTTTATTCCAGTCAAGCTTAATGATTTTAACCTCGACCTCCTGACCGACCACCAGGACATCATGAATATCATCCACGCGGGACCAGCCGAGTTCCGACATGGGAATCAGCCCCTGGATACCATCGAGATCGACAAATGCGCCAAATTTCAACAGGGAAACCACCTTTCCCTTTAAGACCATACCTTCTTTCAGGGTTTCCTTGATCTCTTCCCTTCTTTGCCGTTGCTCCTCTTCCAGGATGGCCCGGCTGGATAAAACAAGTTTCCGCCCCTTCTCACCGTACTCCATGATCCGGAAAATCATCTTTTTGCCGATATAGCCCTGGGGATCTTCTGTTTTCTGCAGGCCCATCTGGGAATAGGGGCAGAAACATCGGGCGTTTCCCACAACCTTGATTTCATAACCGCCCTTGATCTCTTTTTCCACCAGTCCTTCGACGGGGATTTCATTCTGATAGGCCTCTTCCAGGAACGACTGACCTGCTTCGCCGCTGCCAACTTTGGTGGTGAGAAGTTTTTCGTTATGCTTCGATGAAAGGAAGTAGGCGGAAATCCGATCTCCTTCCTTTACAGTCAGGTTTCCCTCTTCGTCCTGCAGTTCACGCCGATCCAGGTATCCTTCGCTTTTTCCGCCCAGAGCGAGAAAGATCCATTCGGGCGTAATCTTGACAATCACTGCCTCCACCTTCTGGCCCGGACGCAGGAAATCCCGTCCGACACCCGATTCTTCCAACAACTCAGCAAAGCTTTTCTCGTCGTTCTGATTGTCCAACTCGTTCATTTCATCTGTCATTTCTTATCTCACATTTCGCTTATTTATTCGTATTTGTTCATTATTTATGCACATATATCTCCTTGCTGTTATTACAAATCCTCTTCTTTTTCGCTCAGCACGCGGGAAAAACAAAACACCAACAGGGCAATAATGAGTGTCCAGGATATAGCCATGAAAAGCCAACCAAACAGCGTCATTTGACGTCACCCCCCCTGAATGTTTTTCTATGCCATATCCGAACGAGCACCGCCAATACCAGAAACAAGACCAGGAGACCGATCCTGGTACCCAACACATAGGGGGCATCCTCAGCCTTGACATTCTCCATCATGATCGTCGATAAACCCTGCTGCACAAACCAGGTGCCGAGAATGACAAGGAGCAGCACCGGTGTCACGTATTTTATAACCCATTTATAAATCCCAGGAACGTTAAGTTGCGCCCCATGGTGAATTTCCTCCCAGGCCCGGTCAATTCCAAAAGCCCAGGAAAAAAGTATGGCCTCAATGGTGCCGAACAAAACAAGGCAGAAGGTCCCACCCCAAAAGTCGAGTTCATCAACCACCCCATGTCCCAGGAAGAAAATTGCCGGTTGGCAGAGAATGAAGGCAATCACCCCCATGATGGTGGCCGCCTTTTTGCGATCGATCTGAAAATCATCCCGGACGAACGCCACGGCCGGTTCGATGAGAGATATGGACGAGGTCAAACCCGCAAGAAATAAAAGGAAAAACCATAGGAACGCAAACAGTGCCCCCAGAGATATTTTCGAAAAAATAAAAGGCATGGACACAAAACCCAGGTTGAAGGCCCCGCTGGAAGCGACTTCTTGCATTCCGGCCGGCCCGAAGAAGGCGAAGGCCAGGGGAATGATAATGCTTCCCCCCAGTATAACTTCGGTGAATTCATTGGTCGAAGCGGCGGTCAATCCCGAAAGGGCGATATCGTCCCCTCTTTTAAGATAACTGGCATAGGTCAGGATCACCCCGATCCCTACACTCAGAGTAAAAAATACCTGACCGGCGGCGGCCAACCACGTTTTCGCATCCAGCAGGGCTGAAAAATCCGGATTCCACAGGTATCCGAAACCGTTCAGGATATTCCAATCCGGTTTGTCCGGGTAAGGTGGATCGAGGGTCACCACCCTCACCAGGAGAATGATAGCCACCAGAAGCAACAGCGGCATGGCGATTTTGCAGAGACGCTCGATGCCCTTGTTCACACCACGGAAGATAATGACGAAATTCAGAAATATGGTCACAAAAAAGAAACAATAAGCCGGGCCCATACTCTGGAAATAGGCGTTGCTTTCCTGTCCCTGATAAGCGGAGAGGAAATTTCCCATGGATTCCTTGTCTGGAATGTCCGTCAGGACACCGGTCAAGGAGTAGAAACTGTACCCCAAAAGCCAGGACTCGATATAGACATAATAAATAAAGATAACCATGGGACCGAAGATGCCGATGACGCCGAAATACTTTCCCAGACGGTTGTCCCAGAGGCGATGGAACATGCCCGGCGCCGTCGTATGGCCGTGAACGCCGCCGTAACGACCGATCGCCCATTCGATCCACATGAGCGGTATTCCGATGAGAAGCAGGGAAATGAAATAGGGAATCATGAATGCGCCACCGCCGTTGTTGGCCGCCTGCACGGGAAAACGCAGAAAATTCCCCAGCCCCACGGCACTTCCCGCCACGGCCAGAATAATCCCCAGTTTGGATCCCCAGGTTTCCTGCTTCAGTCTCTCAACCATAACCCTTGACTACCGCATCTTTTTCCGTCACCCTCTCTGATATTCCCCAGATGGGTGGAATCTGTCCACACAGCCGAGGTCATGCCTGATTGTCTGCGGCAGAACCCCGACACCCTTCCCTATTGTTTGCGGTGGGCGACCTTATCAGATACCCAGGTGAAATGAAAGCAAAAATTGATTGGAGGCGATCGGAATCGCCTTGTTCCCCGTGCTCCATGCCTAGAGGAAACAAGGCTGAAAACATATATCCATCAAATAAAGCCGATTTCTTCGGCGTAACTAAACTGCCTTTTCCAGGGAATACCCGGATGGGCTCTATCAACTTGACAGGACCCGATGATTTTTAAGGATTCACCATCCAGGACGACGGGGTGATAACCACCGATGAAACCGGCGTCCGGCGCGATCAGAGGATGCTCACCCGGCAGGCAGTCACATTCGGTGCAGATGTTCAACAGCGCGTTAATCAAAAGGGTTTTCCCTTGGATAATCCGCCAGACGGCGGCGGCCGTCTCAACCAGTTTCTCCTGAAAAACCGATATATCCGTTTCCCAGCTGATCTGAAGCGCCAGTTCCGGACACAGGCCGATGCACTGGGCGCAACCGATACATACATCCAGATCGTAGCTGGGATAACCATCGCCCCCCCATTGGGCAGCCCCTGTGGGACAGACCTCGACGCAGGTCCCGCAGCGGGTGCAACTTTTACGGATCAGCACGGGTTTGACGTCACTGTGCATGCGCTGTTTTTGCGCCCGGGAGGCAAAGCCCATGGAAATATTCTTGACGGCGCCGCCGAATCCGCCTTCCAGATGCCCCTTGAAATGGGAAAAAATGAAAAAACCGGACGCTTTTTCAAAGATATCGGCCACCTGCACCGTCTGAAAATGCTTGTATCCGGCAGGCAAATCAACGAGATCCCGCCCGTCCAGACCATCGGCAATCACCACCGGACACCCTAAGTAATCTCCGGTAAAACCATGTTCGGCCGCTGTCCGCAGGGCGTCTGCCCCGTTTCTTCTCCCCCCGGAATACAGCACCGTCGTATCGAAGATAAACGCCCCCACCCCCTGGTCCCGCAACCAGGTCACAATCTCACGGGCAAAAAGGGGCGGCAGATACCGCAGATTACCCCGTTCCCCCCAGTGAAGCTTGATCCCGACCGTCTCGCCCGGATGATAGGGGCTTTCCAGTCGCACCAGGAGATTCCGCAGACCCGCCAGATGATCTTCCTGTGATCCCGATGAAGGGATAAAAACCGTTTGTTTCTCGTCCATACCGGCTGGATCCGTACCTTTCTCTGCTATTAATATGCAATGCCCTAACTTATAATCCCAGGTCGCCGCTGATGCCCTGCATGGCTCCCAGACAAATCTCCGCGAATTCGGCTATGGGTATACCGATTTTCTCACATTCGAGAATGGTGTCGCGGTTGACCGAGGCGGCAAAAGCCTTTTCCTTCATTCTTTTGACCACCGATTTTGCCTTCACGCTGGCGAGTTTCTTGTCGGGATAAACCATGGCCGTCGCCGTAATCAGACCCGTAATTGTTTCACCCGCCGCCAGGGCATGTTGAAAGGTTGTTTCTCGAACAAATCCAAGCATGTCGTTATGCCGTTTGATCGCCTCAACCATTTCGGCGTCATAACCCTCCTCCTGCAGTATCCTTTCCGTCTCCAGGGCATGGCGGGTCAGATCGCCCCCCACCATCTCCAGATCCAGATCGTGGAGAAGCCCCGCAACACCCCAGCGGCCCGGATTTTCACCGAAGCGCAAAGCCAAGGCTCTCATGACGGCCTCCGTCGCCAACGAATGTCCCCGCATCCGGTCGTTCTGAATATAACGGCTCATAAGGGCCAGGGCTTCTTCTCTTGAAGGACTCAATCCATCCCCTCCTTTCTCCGCCACATGATTTTACAAGACTATATGAAACGGATATTGATTGATGTCAAGTCTGATCCTGTGGTAATCACAGGAACAAGCTGCCGAACAGACCCTTGGTACTGATTAAGTTAAGGGCAACGCTGATCCCCTGTACGGTTCGGTACGTAAAAAATCTCCGGAAAGTAATTATATGGAAGATATCGATGTTCTCATCAAAAACGGCCGAATTCTGACCCTCGATGAAAGCGATCGGATGATATCCGACGGTTTGGTCGCAATCAGAGGCGGAAAAATTCTCGCCCTGGGGGAAACACAGACGCTCCATTCACGGTATCACGCGGGAAAAATCATCGACGCAAACGGCGGCATCGTGATGCCCGGTCTGATCAACGCGCATACACACGCAGCCATGACCTGCTTCCGGGGTATCGCCGACGACATGGACCTGTTGGACTGGCTCAACAACTATATCTTTCCGGCAGAGGCAAAAAACGTCGATCCCGAATTGGCCTATTGGGGAAGCCTCCTGGCCTGCGCCGAAATGATCAAGTCCGGCACAACCACCTTTTGCGACATGTACATCTTCGAAGAGGAAACCGCCCGCGCGGCAAAACAAGCGGGTGTACGCTGTCTAATCGGCGAAGTGCTCTTCGACTTCCCCTCACCGAACGCCAAATCGCCCGTGGAAGCCCTAACTTATACACGACGTCTGATCAAAAAATGGGCGGGAGATCCCCTGGTCAACATCGTGGTGGAACCCCACGCCCTTTATACATGCAGTGAATCCCTGCTCCTGGAAGCCAAGACCCTGGCCGGTGAATACGGCGTTCCCTTGGCCATGCATCTTCTTGAAAGCCAAGGAGAAATCCAGTTATTGAACGACAAGCTGGGAATGAAGGCCTCGCATTATTTAAGAGCGATACGGCTTCTCGATCCCTCTTTTATTGCCTTTCACGGTGTCTATATGGACAACGAGGACATGGATATCTTCGCCGATTACGGCTGCAAGGTTGTTCACAATCCTGAGAGCAACATGAAACTTGCCTCCGGCATTGCACCGGTTGCGGATATGACCCGGAAAGGCATTCCCGTCGGATTGGGTACGGACGGCTGCGCCAGCAATAACAATCTGGATATGTTTCAGGAAATGGACTCGGCGGCCAAGCTCGGTAAACTGGCCCAACTGGACCCGACTGCCATGTCTGCCGGAACGGTGCTTCGCATGGCAACCTGCCGGGGCGCGGAGGTTCTGGGTATGGGGCACCGGATCGGAGCGCTCAAACCCGGCATGGAGGCTGATCTCATCGTGATCGATACGAACAAACCCCACCTGACGCCCATGTACCATGTATATTCCCATCTCGTCTATGCCGCCAACGGCTCCGACGTGGATACGGTCCTCATCCACGGCCAGGTTGTCATGGAAAAACGGCGGCTAACAACCATCAATGAGGAAAACATCATGACGGAAGTCAGCCGGATCGCCGAACGGATCAAAAATAGTCTGAACATGACGGCACCATGACAGGACCCTCGGAGAAAATTCTCGACATCCTCATAACCGACGTCTGTGTCCTGACTATGCTGGAACACCCGTCACTCATTGCCTGCGCGGATATCGGCATCCGCGATGGTTTAATCAGTTTTATCCGAAGCAAGAATCATTCTGCAGATGCGGACAACCTGGAACCAACCCGCGAAAAGATCGACGGGCGAAGAAAACTTCTCATGCCCGGTCTCGTCAACACCCATACCCACTTGCCCATGGTGCTGCTCCGCGGACTGGCGGATGATCTGCCGTTGATGGAATGGCTGAACGGTTTCATTTTTCCCGCCGAAGGGCGGTTTATGAACAAGGATACCGTTTACGCCGGATCGCTTCTGGCGATGGCCGAAATGATCCTTTCCGGAACGACGACCTTCTGTGACAGCTATTTTTTCGTCGACCGGATCGCCCAGGCAGCAGTGGACATGGGTATGAGGGGAGTCGTCTGTCAGGGATTTATAGATTCCCCCGCACCGGACATCCCCAATCCACGGCAGAAAACGGAAGCGGCTCACCGCTTTCTCAACCGCTGGAAAAACCGCCATCCGCTTATCAATGCAGCACTTTTCTGCCATGCTCCCTATACCTGCTCCAGCGAAACGCTCAAGGAGATCAAAGACGTCTGCCGCCACTGGCAGGCCCCTTACCTGATCCACTTGGCAGAAACCCGGGATGAAGTCCGGATGATCGAAGAAAAATATGGAAAATCGCCCGGTTTTTATCTGGATGATTTGGGCGTTCTGGATGGACAGACCATCGCCGTGCATTGCAACTGGCTTTCCGATCAGGAAATCAATCTGTTTTCCCGGCAAGGGGTAAAGGTTGCCCACTGTCCGGAAAGTAACATGAAACTTGCCGCCGGCATGGCGCCTGTGCCCGATCTGCTGCGGCGCGGGATCACTGTCGGTTTAGGTACGGACGGCGCCGCCAGCAACAACAATCTGGATTTATTCCGGGAAATGGGGATGACCGCCAGGATTCACAAAGCCGTGCAAAAAGACCCAACGGTCATGGATGCGGCTACAGTGCTGCGTATGGCAACCATTGAGGGTGCAAAGCTCCTGGGCCTTGATCGGCAGATCGGAACAGTTGAAGTCGGCAAAAAAGCAGACCTGCTTCTGATCGATCTGAATCAGCCGCACCTGACGCCCATTTATCGCATCACGTCTCATCTCGTTTACGCTGCCTCCGGCGCGGACGTATCCACTGTGATCATTGACGGAAAACTGGTGCTGCGTGAGCGGAAGTTTATGTATGCTGATCTTGACGACATGATGAAAACCGTCCGGGACATGGGAAAACACATTTCCCGGAAACTGGGCGGGCAATGAACAACTCATTGTATACAGGGATGATCTTGCTCATTTTTCCGGAACAATGTGTTTTTTTAAACGCCTGTTATTGACAAACCTGGAGGGAATCGCTATCTTCCACTTCAATTCACGCTTCGGTTTGTATTGCGATCCGCCTAAAAAAAGGAAAAAACATGAAGAATCCAAACTCCCTGCTCAATACCTATAAATGTAAGAAATACGGCCATCTTATTACGGAAGAATGTCATGATACGACCTGTGAGTGGCGCATCAAGAGCGGAAACTTCCTGAACTGTACATGGATTGCCTGTATTTACGGACCATTTACTCTGGAGGAGGTAGGAGAAATGATGGGGGTAACGCGGGAAAGAATCCGCCAGATCGAAGCAAAGGCTCTAAAAAAACTGCAGCATAAGAAACGCCGCGACCAGCTCCGCGATTTTGCCCTCTCCAATGAATGGGATGTTTAAATGCTGGGACGGCGCTTTCGCTTTCGCATCTCCTCCGAGATGAGAAACTCTCGCATATAAGTCTTTCGTTCCGGACGGGAAAACAGAAATGTACTCAGTTCGAACTCCAGGGCAAGAGCTGCACCTACTTCCAAGTGCGGAACCATGGATGAGATCTTTTTCACGATCTCCGTGGCTTTTGCCGACCGCCGGGAAATTTCCTTGGCCATCCCCTCCACTTCCATCATGAGTCGTTCCGGTGGGACCACCTTATTCACCAAACCGATCCTCAGTGCTTCGTTGGCCGGAATGGGCTCACCGAGCAGGGCAATCTCCTTGGCCTTGGCCATACCGACCAGACCTCGGATGGGATTGAACAGAGGATTCAGACCGAGTTTCAGCTCCGGATGCCCGAAGATTGCCGTCTCAGAGGCAACGATCAAATCGCAGACCACGGCCAGGTTGAATCCGCCACCGATGGCAATACCGTTCACCGCGGCGATAACCGGTTTCGGGAACAGACTGATTCGTCTTAAGCAGACGAAAATCGACCGGAAATAGGCCTCGATTTCACTGTCCGGCAGGGCAGACATTTCCTTGATATCGCCTCCGGCGGAAAAGACGTAATCGCCTCCGGTCAAGATGATGGTTTTTACGGACGTATCCCCCTCAAGATGCGTAAAACAGTCCGTCAACTCCAGTCGCATGTCTTTGGAGAGGGCATTGAGTTCACCCGGTCTGTTCATGGTAATTATGACATAGCCCTCTTCTTTATACTCCAGGAGAATGGTGTCATACGTCTTCATGATTTCGATAATCCTTTCTTAATTCCCTGTACCGTTTTTAAAAGAAAGAATGCCCCCGGACCCAAACCTGGACCGGACATTTAACGGAAAAGATACAGATAATTCAGCCCTTCTGTTTTCTGCCGTTCCTGAACAAGGGCTTTTTTCACTGCCATAGCCATGTTTTCAAACAGAAAATCCATGAAAAAGGTTTTCTTTTCGGGTGGATAAACCACTTCGGGCTCTCCGACAATACCCGCCAGACGTCCGGCCAAGCGGACGGCGTACCTCTGGTTTCCCAAGAAATCGACCAAACCCGCCTTCTGCGCTTGACGGCCGGTCAGAATTCGCCCATCGGCCAGTAATCGAACGTTGTCTTTGGGCATTTTTCTTCTCTGGGACACTGTATCCAGAAGTTGGTCATAAACATCATCTACCAGTTGTTGGATCAGATTTTTTTCTTCATCCGTCATTTCCCGCACCGGTGACCCGATGTCCTTGTATTTCCCGCTCTTAATGACGGACGCGCTGACGCCGATTTTCCGCATCAACTCCTCCATGTTAGCAAAATGCATCACGGCGGAAATACTTCCCGTAATCGTTCCCGGATTGGCAACAATCCTGTCGGCCCCGCAGGCAACGAGATATCCACCGGAAGCGGCAATGGATCCCATGGAGGCGACAATTTTCTTCTTCTTGCCGGCTTCCAGGATTGCGTCATAAATTTCCTGGGTTGGGGCAACACTACCACCGGGAGAATCGATCCTGAGCACAATGGCCTTGACATGTTCATTCTCGGAAAAAGCCTCAATCTCCTTTATAATCTCTTCGGAATCGGTAATCACCCCTTCAATTTCCACAACCGCCACTTTGTTCCCGTCGGGAAGGGAATATCCGGCCCGGCTCGATTTGAAAAAGGCGCTCAATAGAAAAAAGAACGTGAGGCCAAGACAAATTAAAAGGAGGATGCCGAAAAGAACGGGATGTCTTCTCATGTCACCCTCCTGTGATGTTGATTCAATGTTAAATGATTCGTATCCAACTGGATTCTACTCGGGATGTTCCGTCTCTCCTATCTTGACATCCGCTAAAGCTTCTCCGAGCGTCGATGCGACATTTTCCTTATTATTCAGATACTGATTGCCGTGGTAGGTCTCCGGCGGTGCCTCATTATCGCGCAGACTGAGACGGATTTTCCGATTCTTGGCGTCAATGTTCTTCACCGTGGCCGTAACCGTATCTCCTACGTTGTACAGCTCCGTCGCCGCTTTGACCCGTTTCTGACTCAACTCGGAGATGTGGACCAAGCCCTCAATCCCCTCTTCTATTTCCACAAACATTCCGAAGTCTGTGATATTCGTAATCTTTCCACTTATTGCGGAACCGACGGGATAGTTTTTCTCGAGCATCTCCCAGGGATCCTTCTCCAACTGTTTGAGCCCCAGGGAAAATTTCTCGTTTTCCGGATCGATATTCAGCACCACGGCTTCAATCGTCTGACCCTTCTTGTACATTTCCGAGGGATGAACCACGCGATGCCGCCACGAAATATCGGACACATGGATCAGACCGTCAATCCCTTCTTCCACGCCGACAAAAATGCCGAAATTGGTGATATTCCGAATCACACCCTTCAGAATGCTGCCTTCCGGATACTTCTGCTTCAGAGCCTCCCAGGGATTCGTCGTCGTCTGCTTGAGCCCCAGGGAAATCCGCTTCAACTCCGAATTGATATCAAGGACCATAACGTTGATTTCCTGGCCCAAGGACAGCACCTTCGACGGATGCTTGATTTCGCGTGTCCAGAACATCTCCGAGATATGAATCAACCCTTCCACACCTGGTTCGAGTTCCACGAATACACCATAATCGGTCAGATTGACCACTTTGCCCGTAACAATGGATCCAATCGGATAGCGGCTGAGAATCGTATCCCAGGGATTGTCCATCAACTGCTTAAGTCCCAGGGATACCCTTTCCTTCACGCGATCAAAGGAAAGCACCTTAACCTTGATTTTATCGCCCTTGGCAAAAGCATCGGAAGGACGGGTCATGCGGCCCCAGGACATGTCCGTTACATGAAGCAAGCCATCCACGCCACCGAGATCGATGAAGATACCGTAATCGGTAATATTTTTAATAATTCCTTCGACAATCTTCCCTTCTTCAAGATTTTCGAGGGTTTTAATCTTTTCGCCTTCCCGCTCCGCTTCAAGAATCGCCCTGCGGGAAAGGACAACGTTGTTTCGCTTGCGATCATATTTGAGAATATTGAACATCAGGGATTGACCGACATACTTGTCGAGATCCCGCACCGGACGGATATCGACCTGCGACCCGGGTAGAAAAGCCGGAATGCCGATATCCACCGACAGGCCCCCCTTTACCCGCTCCGTTACGACACCTTTGATCAGGCTGTTCTGATCGCAGGCCTGTTTGATATCATCCCAAACCTTCAGTTTGGCGGCTTTATCCCGCGATAAGATCAGGTTCCCTTCCGCGTCTCGTCGATCGACGAGTATCTCAATTTCGTCTCCAACATTTAACGAAATATTACCATCCGCATCTTTTAGTTCCTTGGTCGGAATGTGTCCCTCGGTTTTCCACCCGACATCGACCATGACAACATCGTTTGTGATCTGGATGACTTTTCCGGTGACGATCTCACCGAATTGTACGTTCTGGAGACTCTGCTCATAGAGTTCTCCAAAATCCATGGATTCATCGTTTGATTGGCCAAGCGCCGCGTCTGATGACGCATCCGCCTTGACTTCCTCTGCCTTGTCCTGTTGCGAAATTAGGTTGTTATCGTTAACCATGTTACCTTTACCCCCATCGTCATATTTTTTCGTATCACCACGAAAGGCGAGACGTTAGCACATTGACGCCAGAATAGCAAGACAAAACACCGTCAATCCGTCCCAAGCCATGCCGCCAAACGAAAATGCACCTCACCCGGCCAACCGGAGATCACCGAGCATGGTCTCCACAACTTCCGGAATGGTCATGTGCGACGTATCAATCACCCTGGCATCGTCAGGAATGCGCAGCGGTGCAACATCGCGTTCCGTATCCTGCTTGTCTCGGAGGACGATGCTCCGGCGGATTTCCTCGTATTCGGGATTCATTCCTTTTTCAACGAGCTCCAGATACCTTCTCTTGGCCCGCTCCTCCGGTGACGCATGGAGGTAGAATTTGAAGTCGGCATCGGGGAATACGACCGTTCCCATATCTCGGCCTTCGGCAACCACCCCCGTTTCACTGGCACATTCCCGCTGAATCGGCAAGAGCGCTTCCCGAATCAAGGGAATAGCGGAAACCGTAGAGGCAAGGACGGCTATTTCCTCCGTCCGAATTTTCCGGCTGACGTCATTTTGGTCGACGAACACCGCCAGCGCGTCATGGTTCATGCTCAGGCTGATCTTTGTTTGTGCCAAGAGGTCTTGCAAGATTGTTACACCAAGGTCGGTGATTCCCGATGCATGAATTTTATACGCCACAGCCCTGTACAAAGCGCCTGTGTCCAAGTATAAAAGGTTTAATTCCTGAGCAAGAAGTTTAGCCACCGTACTCTTTCCGGAGCCGGCGGGACCGTCAATTGTAATCACCCGTTTCGTGTCGTTCATGAGTCATCCGGATTTTATAAAGTGCGTGAATTTTACCGGAGAAAAGTATGAATATCAAGAATATTAGCCATTTCATCATGAATGCAAAATAATACGATCCCTCTCAACTTTTTTCTTGCTTAAATCAATATATGGTATTATCTTCTACGTAACACCACAACATATTGATATCGGAAACACCTGTGCAGTATATGCCAACTGCTTGAACGGTAAGCTTTTTTTCAAAATTTATTTTTTTTATAATCAATACCGGAAGCGTTTTGATCAAGATTCTATCGAAAAGGAGAGGACCCGATGCACACAAAGATCAGAAAACGAGATGGAAGACTTGTTAAATTCAATGCGGAAAAGATTACCAACGCCATCGCCAAGGCGGGCGTCGCCACCGGTGAATTCGATCTGAACACCGCAAAGAAGCTCACCATTAAAGTGCTGAACCTGGCGGAACAACTCTTTGACCACAGGATCATGACGGTCGAAGAAATCCAGGACATCGTGGAAGAAGTCCTGATCTCCTCTCCATACCGCAAGACCGTGAAAGCCTATATCATTTATCGTGAGCAACACGCACGGTTGCGGGAAATTACCAATCGCATGGAAGTCGATCTCGTCGATCAGTATTTAAAGAAAAAAGATTGGAAGGTCAATGAGAACAGCAACATGGACTACTCCCTCCAGGGGCTCAACAATTATATCTCCTCCGAGGTCAGTAAAGGCTACTGGTTGAATGAAATTTACACACCCGAAATCAGGGCGGCCCACACATCAGGAGATTTCCATATCCACGATCTGAGTCTTTTATCCGTTTACTGCGTGGGCTGGGATCTCTACGACCTGTTGCTGGAAGGATTCAAGGGCGTCTCGGGAAAAGTGGAAAGCAAACCGGCTAAGCACTTGAGAAGCGCCCTGGGGCAGGTGGTCAACTTCTTCTATACCCTCCAGGGAGAAGCCGCCGGCGCCCAGGCCTTTTCAAATTTCGATACCCTTCTCGCGCCCTTTATCCGCTATGACAACTTGACCTTCAGCGACGTCAAGCAGGCGCTCCAGGAATTTATTTTCAATATCAACGTCCCCACAAGAGTCGGTTTCCAGACCCCCTTTACCAATGTGACGCTCGATATTACCGTACCCAAGTACTACAAGGAACAGAACGTCATTATCGGCGGTCAGCCGCAGAAAGAAACGTACAAGGAATTTCAGGAGGAGATGAACCTTTTCAACCGGGCGTTTCTGGAAGTCATGGAGGCGGGGGATGCCAAGGGCCGGGTTTTCACCTTCCCGATTCCCACGTACAACATCACCAAGGATTTCAACTGGGATGACCAGAATCTGGAAGGCCTCTGGGATATGACCTCCAAATACGGGGTGCCCTACTTTTCCAATTTCATCAATTCCGACATGAACCCCGAAGACGCGCGGAGCATGTGCTGCCGGCTGCGGATCGACAATCGGGAACTCGAAATCCGGGGCGGCGGGCTTTTCGGCTCCAATCCGCTGACCGGATCCATCGGCGTCATCACCATTAACATGCCGCGTATCGGTTATCTTTGCTCAACCCAAGAAGAATTTTTGGACCGCCTCGAAAAACTCATGAATATCGCCAAGGACAGTCTGGAGACAAAACGAAAAATCCTGGAGAAATTTACCGACGGCAACCTCTACCCCTATACAAAATACTACCTGAGAAATATCCATGAGCGTTTCAACGAATACTGGAAAAATCATTTCTCCACAATTGGTCTGGTCGGGATGAACGAAGCCTGTCTGAATCTGCTGAACAAAAATATTGCGACACGGGAAGGACAAGCCTTTACAAAAAAGGTCCTTGATTTCATGCGCACAACCCTGATTCATTTCCAGCGGGAAACAGGGAACAATTACAACCTGGAATCAACCCCGGCGGAAGGCACGTCATATCGGCTGGCCCGGATCGACCGGGAAAAGTACCCTGACATGATTTTCGCCAATGACGAGGAAGTTAAAACGCACCAGGCCGAACCCTATTATACAAATTCGACGCAGTTGCCGGTCAATCATACCGACGACATCTTCGAGGCCCTGGACCTGCAGGATGAAATCCAGACCAAGTACACCGGGGGAACGGTCTTCCATGTCTTCGCCGGCGAAAGAATAGAAAACCCGGGAGCCCTGAAGGGGCTTGTTAAAAAGATTTGCACGGGATACCATCTGCCCTATATCACCTTCACCCCGACTTTCAGCGTCTGTCCATCTCACGGATATTTAAAGGGTGAAGTCGATGCCTGCCCGGTCTGTCAGGACGCCTGCGAAGTCTACTCCCGCGTCGTGGGTTATCTCCGTCCGGTCAAACAATGGAACAAGGGCAAGCAGGAAGAGTTCAATCAAAGACAGACCTTCAGTTTCTGATGATGAATATCGGCGGTCTGCACAAAGTCTCCCTGATCGATTTTCCGGGGAAAATCTCTGCGATTGTATTTTTGCAGGGATGCAATTTTCGCTGCCCCTATTGCCACAATCCGGAGCTGGTCAGTGAGAAGTTATACGGTCCCTGTCTCAAGGAAGAGGATGTCTTGGCCTTTCTGGAAAAAAGAATCGGCAAGCTGGACGCCTTAACGATCTCCGGCGGAGAACCGACGCTTCAGGAAGGGCTGCCGGAATTCATTCGCAAAGTCCGCGACCTTGGTTACCTGATCAAACTGGACACCAACGGATCCCATTCAGCCATGATCCGGTCGTTGATCGAATGCAATCTTCTCGATTATATTGCCATGGACATCAAAGGACCCTTAAACCGCTATGACCGGGTCTGTCGGGTAAACGTCGATAAAGACGAGATCGAAAACAGTATCCAGACCATCATGGGCGCCACCGTCGATTACGAATTTCGAACCACTCTCGTCAAAGATCTCCTCGTTGCGGGAGATATTCAGGCCATGGGCGAATTGGTCCGGGGCGCCCGCCTGTTTGTCCTGCAGAACTTCGTTCCCTCGAAAACGCTGGATACACGTTACCTTGACCGGAAACCCCTGTCCCCAAGCGAACTCGGTGCGCTCAAGGATGAATTGAGCGCTTATGTCAAGCAGGTCATCATCCGTGATTAGGATCTTGTTCCTCAGGACGGACATATGCCAAAGCATAACAAGAAAACCGATCTTCCCAGATGCGTTGCAACCGACAGCTTGACCGCATCTAACTTCAATCAAGGCATCTCAGAAACATCGGATCGGGATGCGGCAGAACTCATCTCTCGGTTAACCAAAATTGGTTCGGCCCTTTCTGCAGAAAAAAATATTGACAGCCTCTTGGAGATGATCGTGGACGAGGCCAAGAAATTGACCAACGCCAACGGCGGAACTCTCTATGTGACGTCTGAGGATGAAATGGCACTGAAATTCGCCATTGTGCAGAACAACAAACTGCAAATCCGCATGGGCGGCACAGGGGAAAAGATCAGTTGGCCCCCTGTACAGTTGAAGAATCCGGATGATAGCCCGAATTACACAAATGTTTCAGCTTATGCCGCCCTGACGGGGAACGTGGTCAATATTGATGATGTTTATCATGCCACAGGATTCAATTTCGAAGGCACGCGTAGATTTGACGAACAAACTGGGTACCGCTCCACTTCCATGCTCGTGGTGCCCCTGAAAAATCATGACAATGACATGATTGGTGTTCTCCAGCTACTCAACGCCCAAGTTCCGGAAACAGGTGAAATTCGCGCCTTTACCCAGCAGGAACAGCAGATAACGGAGTCTTTGGCCTCCCAGGCTGCCGTCGCCCTGTCCAATAAAATTTTGATCCACAGTTTGGAAGAGCTTCTCGATTCGTTCATCAGAACCATTGCCACCGCCATTGACGAAAAGTCCCCCTACACGGGAGGCCATATCCGCCGAGTGGCGGATTTGACCTTGATCATTGCGGACCGGATTAATGCGGTCCGCGAAGGACCTTTTGCCGAGTGTTTTTTCTCACCGGAGCAACTTTCCGAACTCCGCATCGCAGCGTGGCTCCATGACATCGGCAAGATCACCACACCGGAACATATCGTCAATAAATCAACCAAACTGGAAACCATCGTCGACCGAATCGAATTGATTAAGACCCGTCTGGAAATTATGAAACGGGATCGCAAGATTGCCGCTCTGAAACGAACCCTCGCACGCTTTCAGGCCAAAGAGACCGGTCCCGTTCCTACCCAAGAGGATCCTACGGAAGCACCTTATGACGAGCTGTTTCAGTTTATTGAAAAAATCAACCTGGGCGTTGATGAAATAAACAACGATATAGTGGATCGGTTGCATGACGCTTCGGCATGGCAATGGCAGGACAAGGATGGTCTCAGACCGCTCCTGACGGAAAACGAAATTTATAATTTAAGTATCCGCAGCGGTACCTTGACCGATGAAGAGCGGGCCATCATTGAAAGCCATGCGGCAATCACCCACGGCATGCTTTCAAAATTGCCTTTCCCCAAGAAATTCAAGAACGTCCCTTTTCTCGCCGCCAGTCATCATGAAAGGTTAGACGGCACCGGCTATCCCCAAGGTTTAAGAGAGGATCAGTTGCCCATTCAGGCCCGCATCCTCGCCCTGGCGGACATTTTTGAGGCTCTGACGGCGACCGACCGGCCCTATAGGCAAGGGAACACGCTGAACGATGTGATCCGGATTATGGCGCACATGGCTCAGGACCACCACATCGATGCAGACCTCTTTGATCTCTTTCTTCAGGAAAAGATTCACTTGGATTATGCCGCAAGGGAGTTGTCGGACTGGCAACGAGAAGAACCGGAAATTTAGTTCCTTTTTTTCCCGTCAGACCTTTTCTTCGTATCCGCCTCACTGGATAACTGTTTGATTTCTCTATCGATATCCTGATAGCGGGGATTGTTCATGGGGTAATATTTCAGGGCTTCCTTAAAGTGAAAAAGGGCTGTTTCGGTCTTTTTTTGCTTTTTGAAATAGATCCCAAAATAATAATGTGAGTCCCCCATTTCCTTGAGTTTGCCGTAAACCATGCCTATGCTGTAATAAATTTCTTCATCATCCAGTTCTGATGCTTCCAGGGCATGAAAATATTCGATTGCCTTTTCATAAAAACCCATCGCCTCATTGGAATTGCCCAGATAGGCCAGCGTTTTTATATCCGTCTGATCTATTTTATAGGCCTTCATCAGATAATCGATGGATTCGGGATACTGCCCCAATTTAAAGTAATCCACCCCGATGTCTCGCAATAATTCTTTATCCTCAGGCGCCAGATGCAGGGCTTGTTTGAATGTCGCAAGCGATTCGTCGTAAAGACCTTTTCTCGCCTGAACCACACCCAGTCCATACAGCATATCAACATTCTGGGGATTCTTCCTTAGCTCGCTTTCGAAATATCTGATCTTGGATTCCACATCACTTCCGCCCGTCATCAGGACGGCCTTTATTCTCCCAAACGGGCCGATAATCTCATCTTTTCCTCCGCTTTTGGCGTAAGTTGTCTCGAGCAGACCATCGATGTAGCGAATCCGGTCATCCGTCCCCGGATGCGTCATGAAGTAGGATGGAACCGTACTGGAATAGAATTCATACCGTCGCATCATTTTAAGAACATTTAATGAAGAGTCCGCTTTGTATCCGGCCTTGACGAGATAGGACATCCCATAACGATCCGCCTCCTCTTCATGATCCCGGCTATACTTAAGTGCCATTGTCTGTGACGCGGCGAGAGAAAAACCCATCAGGGCCGCCGACAGATCGCCTCCCCCCCCCAGAAAAGCGCCGGCGATCACCGCCAGCAACGTGGCGATATTGACTTTGGTGGCTTTATTAACCATATCGGCAATATGCCGGGCATTCACATGCGCAATTTCATGCGCCACAACCGCCGCCAGTTCCCCTTCCGTATCAACCAGGGCAATCAATCCCCGATTCACATAGACGTATCCGCCCGGTGTTGCGAATGCATTAACCGACGAATCTTTGACTATGGAAAAACGATAATCGAAAAGGGGATTTTTTACGGAATTCAATACCGTCGTCCCGATTTTCGTGATGTAATCATTCATTCTTTTTTCCTGGATCAGAAAATCATTTTTGGCCATCTTGTCATAGAATTCCTGTCCCAGTTTCTTTTCGTCCTCGATCGTCAGTTCGGCACGAACCAGGGTGACAAACGAAAGGCAAATCATCCCCGACAAGAAAAACAGAATCGCCATTTTCTTAATTAATCCGAAACAATTCATCATCATTTTTCGTTCCATGTGATGCCGATGCGTTTATAAATCTCCGTTAAACGATGAAGACGTGTACCGATAACGGGCCTTTAACTCGCCTATTTTACCACGATTCCAGCCGGATGTTCTGCTGAAATATTGGGTAATGCGGGCGATGGAATCCACGGCGGCGACGTTGCAGGTGTCACACTTCTGCCATAACCCCCGTCGGATTGACCGGCATATTGAACAGATCGTAAACTCCGGGGAAAAGGTCACAACACGGCAAGTGGATTGGCGGTATACGTGAACGACCAGTTCTGCAAGTTTTGCCCCGGATGGCCCCGTTTCTCCGAGCCAGAGGTGAGAAATCGCACCACCGCCGAACAGGGGATGGAAAGCCCCCTCCAGTTGCAACCGATCAAGGGGGGGGTGAATCGAGGATACATTCAAATCCGTGGAGTTGGTATAAAAAATTTCTCCTTTCGATAAATCACCCTTAACAATCCTGCCCGCTTCCGGTGAAAAATACCGTAAATCGAGCTTTGCAAACCGGTAAGCCGTGGTTTCGGCGGGAGACTGCTCCAGAATGATTCGCAGACCGTGATCCCGGGAAAGCCGGTCAGCTTTCTCTTTCAGGAAAGCGACGACTTTCAAACCGAATGCCATGGCTTCGCCGGATTCATGGAGTTGTTTTCCCAGGTGAATCTGGATTAGTTCGTTGAGTCCCAGCACACCGATGAAATAGGATGTCTTTTCCAGGCGGAGATAGGGCACTCCATCCTTGTTCATCGCCAGAATGGAAAGGGGGCCTGCCTCACCATACGAAAGCAACCGTTTGATAAAGTTACGTTTCTGGAGATGGGCCTTCGCCGCCAGTTCCATCAATCCCTCCAGCAGGCGAAACAGCTCCGCATCGTTTTTCCCAGCTTTGTAAGCGGCGCGAGGCAAATTGAGTGTTACATTCTGCATGGCCGCCCATCGCATTTCCCAAGGCGTCAATTGTTCACCGGCTTCCGGGTTGAAAAAATCGCGCGTCCCACAGATCATCTGCGTGTCATCGCTGCGTTCGAAGAGGAAAAAAGGATTCCCCTTTTCCGCCGCGGCATCGCAAACCTCCTCCAGAAACTGGTCATGTCCCGGCGTCCGGAAAAATTTTTCCGTGATATGTACAAACGGCCGGGGGAAAATGAAAGGACTGCCGATCGCGTCCCCTTTTTTCAGCACCTGGAAGATCGCCCGGGCAAACCGGCGGGCGTCTTCGCCGTATTCGTCGTAGGTCTTTCCGGTGAACTCGCCACCGGGGCCGATGGCCGGCACATTCCGGAAATGGGCGGGGACTTCCCAGTACAGGTGAATATCCGTAAAAATGGCCTGACCGCCTCGGGCCGCCGTCATCTGAGAAAACTCGTAGATCAGCATCTGGGCGAATTGGCGGACCTCTTTATCGGTCTTTCCCGTCAGGTAAGGCGCCAGAAATAAATTGACCGCATCCCAGCCGATAATTCCGGCAAACTGGCCCTGAAGGATGGCGCCGAACCGCACCATGTGAGCCAGGAGTACTTCGGCATGCTTGGCCGGTTTGGCAATCGTCATGGAGTGGGAGAGATCGAGGCCGAACTTTTTGATGTACTCGAGGGACTGACAACAACTGTAGGGACGGTCGACATAACCCAGGCTGTGAATGTGAATATCACCCATGATATGGGCGTCCCCGATATCCTGAGAAAAAACATCATAAAGGGCATATTCGCGCTTGATCCCTTCCGCGAAGACCAGATTCGTCCCCTCGGGACTGTGAGGCACATTGGCGTTTTCCTTGTTCTGGTGAAGAATCAACTGCCGCACATCATAGAGGGGGAAACCGATCCGGGCATGCATCCTCCGCTGATCTTCCAAGCCCCGTTCGATCAGTTTCGCATCCACCATCTCTCGAATCAGATTGGTCGTCAGCAGGGCGATACCGGAAGCGATGATTTGGCGCTCCACTTCCCGGCTGATCCCTTCCGCCGTTTCCACATCAATGCTCGTCTCGCGGATGAGGGCGTCAACAATTTTTCGCCGGTCCCAGCGTGTGATGTCCTCACCGGATGTTCTGACAAAGAGTGTAATATCTGTTGTTTCCTGTGGTTCCATATATTGCTGCCGAAGCCTCTTTTTTTGATCAGATATTGGTGCGGGAAACGTCATCCAAAACGGTGAGGGATTCTTCCGCCGCCTTGGACAACGCTTCGTCGTCATGATGGTTGATGGAAAAGACACGAAAATGAACAACCCGGGCTGGAATAAAACGGTAAATATCCTTTAAGGGTTCAGGTGACGTTTTCCCGGTCGTAGGATTGTAGATGTAAATGCGTTTTTCGGACTCCGCCAAAGGATTCAACGGCCGCGGATCCTGGGTGGCCAAGTCAACCCGGAACCGGACGTTCTTCAAGTCGGACGGCAGAAAAGCTCGGATCTGTTTTTCATAATCCGGGGCCGGGGCGAAACGGGTTCCACGCTGGACCTGATCAACTGAAATTTCCATCGAGAAGGCCATCTTCCATTTCACTTGCCTCTCATAGAGTTTCTTCCATTCGCGCCCCAGACGCCTCCTCCTGGCGTCAACGCCGTTGAGCCAATTCTTTGTTTCATGAAACAGCAGCCATTCGTCACAGCCCAGATAACGATCCATATTATGGAGGGGATTTCCTGGAAGGATCAGGTTCATCGTCTCCCGGAAAATCTCCTGGAGATGAAGATCAAGGGCCCGCGTCGTCCGGTGAAAATAGACATTCGTGTAGAGATTCAATCGGGCGTTCAGAAAACGGTTCAGGGCCGAGATGCCTGCCTGATGCAGAGTCAGGCCGTTGGAAGAATAAAAGGTGTAGTGCAGAAGACGCTTCGTATCGACCAAATCCAGGGAAAAACCTGTCATATAGGCGTCCCGCTGGACATAGTCGAGATTATCCGCCGTGTAGATTCCCGTAAACAGCTGCCTGAGCAATTTCAGCCATTTCGGCCGCCCGCCCTCATCTTCCCGGGGTGCGTGGATCAGAAACGCCACCTGGTTGGGATCGAGCACCTCGCCCGGATCAAACGGACCCGAGGGACTCCGGACTATTCCGCGGATCAGGGTGCCGAGTTTTCTGACGATGATGTGCTGACTGATATCCTCGTGAGTCAGGCCATACTGACACAGGTAGTGATCATCGAAGAAATGGCCGTAGGGTCCGTGGCCGACATCGTGGAGGAGCCCCGCAATCCGGAGCAGTTCTTCGACATAATGGAGCGATGGCGTGTCCCGGCAGACCTCCTTGAGGCTGTCGTATAATTTTGTGCCAAATGCACCCGCATTGTGCATCGTTCCCAAAGAATGTTGAAAACGGGTGTGTTCCGCCGAAGGATAGACCCACCGGGCGCTCTGGAGCTGGTAAATGCGCCGCAGACGCTGTACCCAAAGTGAATCGATCAGATCCTTCTCCGTCTTCTCGAATGTGTCATCAGAAATCGGCACCGTGAAGACGGTGTAATCGTGAATCGGATCGGCGATCAACGCGATTCCTTTGTATATATTTGGATATTCAATCTGCTTGGTTTTCATGACCTTCCCCGGATGGAATCAATGGACCGTAATATTTGTGATATGTTTTTTTCTACACGATAATCGATTTCATATTTATTTGACTTCCGTGCGAGGGTCAAGGATTTTCCCGGCCTGACTTACTACCTGTACTGGATTTATTTACATCCCTGAGGTATAAAAATGTATTTTCTTAGTCTGGCCTCCCACAGCGTTTTGGAGGAATTTACTTTGCATCGGACAGGAGCATATCATGGGAACTAACAACGTTGTTTTTCTGGAAATGATTGAATGGTTCGACGAGTCGGGAAGAGAACTGGTCCATCGTATCCCGGAGGTAGGCTCCGGGGAAATCAAGTGGGGGGCGCAACTCGTTGTCCGGGAAAGTCAGGCCGCCGTGTTTTTCTACAACGGCAAGGCGTGCGACGCCCTGGGGCCCGGTCGTCACACCCTCAAAACGGCAAATATCCCCGTTTTGACCAAAATTCTCAGTGTTCCCTGGGGCATGACCAGTCCACTGCGGGCGGAGGTTTATATCGTCAGCACGAAGGTCTTTCCCAACCTGACCTGGGGCACCCGGGACCCGGTCGCTTTCCGGGACAGCGAACTCGGCCTGATACGCCTGCGGGCTTTCGGCATGTTCAACATCCGGGTTCTGCAACCGGTTCTGTTCATCAACAACCTCGTCGGCACCCAGGGCGTTTATACCCAGAAAGACATTGAGGAGTATCTGAACCGGGTCATCGTGTCCCGCTTCAATGACCTCATGGGAGATAAAATCGATACTATTTTCAGTCTTCCCAGTCATTACAACGATCTTTCAGAAGAGCTGAAGCAAGTCCTTTACACCGACTTTGCCCATTTCGGCCTTGGCATTTCCGATCTGTTTATCCAGTCCATCACCCCGCCGCCGGAGGTGCAAAAGGCCATTGATGATAAAAGCCGCCTGAGCGTGTTCGACGATCTGAACCAGTTGCTCAAGATGAAGGCTGCCATGGCTATCGAAGGAGCTGCACAGAATCAGGGCGACGCGGGCGCCGGCCTGGGCTTGGGCATGGGGTTCATGATGCCCGCTCTGTTTTCCGATGCTTTCAAGGGCGCCGGCGGCGTCCCCCAATCTCCTCCCGGGATGGTCTGCCCCGACTGTCGGCAAATGATACAGGCCGATGCCAAGTTCTGTCCCTTGTGCGGGCACCAGATCCTGGTTTTCCAGCAATGTCCCCACTGCGGCAAAAACCTGCCGGCAAACGCCAAATTCTGCCTCCAGTGCGGGAAACCCGTTTCGGAGAAACCACAGCCGATCCACTGCAGCCATTGCGGGTCGGAAAATCTCTACAATGCGATATTCTGTAATCAGTGCGGCGAAAAGCTCAGATAGGCGCTGTCAATTTTTAGCCGGTTCCGATGCAGGGCAGAAAAGAGTTGTATGATCTGCGCAGCGAAGTGATTTTCTCCGTTCAGGGATAGAAAATTGGTTTGTTCTGACGAGAGGATAGGGGCTTTCTTGTGGAATCTTTTTTGCCGGCTTTCCCGCAGACGATCCGAGCCAACTTGGCGCTGACGCTTTCAGGGGAAACAGAACGGAAGGTCTTCTCAAATTCTGGGAAAGACTCGATAACCTGGTCGTCCGGACTGAGGCGGCTATGTTTTGCAATGCGCAGTTGCGAGTTGGAACATTTGAATTCCCACCATTCCAGGGTATAGCCGTTCCGATTACCCTTTGTCTCCGTATGATCCGCAGCCGGGGAATTTTCTGCCTCCAGGTCATCAAATTCGATCCGTACCCGGACAAGTTTACGGTTTCCTTCCTGCGTTTTCAAATGTTCCCTGTCGTAGAAATATTTCCGCTTGTCCTGTGAGCGCCAGAAGAAAACCCAGCGATCATCCCGAGCGGCCTCCCTTTCCACAATCTTTACGTAACGGCACGCGTCGTCGTGATTTAAACGACAAGCCTTTTGAAAATCCATCAAGGCTTCCGCTTTTTTGCCCGCCTCAAAAAACAGCTTTCCCCGGCTGAAATGAAGGTCCCGGTCATCGCTTTGCAGCGACAGGGCCGTCGAGAAATCTTCGAGGGCCCTGTCCCATTTTTTATTCTCCCTGAAAAGCATGCCACGCTGCACATAAAATGCCGAAACAGCAGGCCTCTTTTTGATCAGGGCGCTGAAATCCGCAATAAGGATGCGCGTGTTGTTGTTTCTGACCTTTTGCAGTGCAGAAATAAACGGCGGCATTTGATCAGAAGGAGCGAACGTCAATGCCTGCATGTAATTCTCCGCAGCCGCCTCGGGTTTTGCCATCTGTTCCTGGATGAGTCCCTTCTCATAGAAAAAATAATAGTTATTCGGTTCGATGAGAATAGCCTGATCAATATCCTTCATGGCTCGATCAAACTGTTTGAGTTTCCACCTCACATTTCCCCTTTCCTGATAAAAAGCCGCATTGGCGGGACTGAGCCTGAGAGCTTGGTCAAAATCCGCAACCGCGGCCTCCAGATTCCGGTGGGGACAGGCATCTACCGACAGAAGCACCCCCCGCATGTAAAAAAAGATGGCGTAATTTGGATTCAGGGCAATCGCCTGATCGAAGTCATTTAAGGCAAGTCCGCATTGAGCAGTCGTACCGGACAAAGGATCTCTGACCGGTGGCGGCTCCGTCACCTGTTGAGGGGGCGTTGATTCATCCGGCGGCACCATGGTCTTTGGTGCTTCCGGCAACGGCTGCGCCATCGCCTGGCGGTAATGAAGCGTCCCTCTTTCAAAGTATAAAACCGGATCTTTGGGGCTGCGATCAATGGCATCCGTATACTTATCAATGGCTTGTTTGAGATTCCCTGCGGCGGCTTGATTCTTGGCCTCTTCTACGATTTCCCTCAGCATATCCGAATTACTTTTCGCAACCTTCCCGGACTTAATCGGCTCACGGACCGTATCCATATTTCCTGCAGCGGACCAGAAGGCGTAACTCTTCGTGACATCAAATAAAACCGCCATACTAATCAAAAATATCATAAAAAAGAGACGCCGGATTAGGCAAAGCGAAAGCAATTCTGACAACATGTTTTCATCCTTTCTCACATTTCTATAAACGGTTTTAATCGTCATGGCTTGAAATAATTCATATTTTTCATATTCATGGAATACCATCTCCTCGTTTTTTGTCAAATCAAGATTTCTTTGTCACGGATTTGGAAAAAAACCATTGTCAGAACAGTGAAAACACCTTAACCTAAGCGCCGGATTCACCGCCAACAGTTGGCGGATCCCGGGAATAGATTCTACACAGAACAAAAAGACATCATGACGAACGACCCCCGTTGGGAAATAGATCATCAGTGTCCTCAGTGCGGCGCCCCCGTCATCCTTGATGAGACAGACCGCATCCTGGCCTGCCCCTACTGCCGGACAAAACTCTACCTGGTTCAGGCAGGCGGCTTTGGTTATTACATCCCACCCGGTGAAATGAAGGGCCGGGAAATATATTATCTTCCCTACTGGCGCATCAAAGGATCACATTTTTGCTTCCGGGACCGGCAAATTCAGTTTCGCTTTATCGATGTCAGCCAAAAGGCCGTGCCGATCCCCATAATCCCCCAGTCATTGGGCCTGCGGCCTCAGGCCATGAAACTGAGATTTCTGACACCGGATGTGGCGGGCATCTTCCTTGCCCCACAGGGACATGCCATTGATGCATTGCTCCCTCCGGGCGAATTCACAGGGACAGATAGAACCGATTTTATCGGCGAAATGATCAGTTTGATCTACACACCGGTCTATCTGAAAGAGAAAACGCTCTTCGATGCCGTGACCCAGCGCCCCCTGAATAACATGAATAATCCGGATTTGCTCGATAATCTCCCCAAAATGGACCCCATCAAGCACGCAAAAATCCGCTTCATTTCAACCCTTTGTCCCCAGTGCGGCTGGAACCTGGAGGGCGAAAAAGACGC
>Ga0302253_1000571_pt1 | contig 29018 bp, 23 predicted proteins | sample AAG_RA_Trp_MG_FD_193537 | JGI IMG/M metagenome (GOLD analysis project Ga0302253, IMG submission 193537) | Enriched activated sludge microbial communities from anaerobic digester in WTTP, New Holstein, Wisconsin, United States - AAG_RA_Trp | ecosystem: Engineered > Bioreactor > Anaerobic >...
TGGCGCAATCATCGCAGAGATGCAGCTCGGTCATCTGGTTATCGACGATCTCGGTCAGATGCACGGTCGCCTGATTTTTATTGCAGATATTACAGAGCATAGCGGACGCCGTCCTTTTTCGTGATTTTCTTAAAAACGCTGATCAAGGCCGACGTGTGCTTGCCGACGCTCCCCGCCCCGATCAGACGTCCGTCGATCATGACGACCGGGATAAGCTCCGCAGCCGTCCCCGTCAAAAACATCTCGTCGGCGACATACAATTCGAAACGCGTCACCATGCGTTCACAAGTCTTGAGGCCCGCCTTCGCGGCCACCTCCAGCACGGCCCCGCGTGTGATGCCGTTCAAGACGCCCACGGAAACAGGCGGCGTCACCAGGACATCGTCCTTGATCATGAAGATGTTGTCGCCCGTGCACTCCGTCACGAACCCGTTCTGGTCCAGCATCAATGCCTCGGGCACGCCGGCGTTGATCGCCTCGATCTTTCCCAGGATGTTGTTGAGATAATTCAAGGATTTGATCTGGGGATTCAGGGCCTCCGGGATATTGCGCCGGGTCGGCACCGTCACGATCTTGAGCCCCTTGTGATACAATTCCGCCGGATAAAGAGCAATTTTATCCGTGATGATGAAGACCGTGGCATGGCGGCAGTTGCGCGGATCCAGGCCAAGATCACCCTCGCCTCTTGTCACCACCACGCGGATATAGGCATCCTTAAGCTTATTGGCTTTCAGGGTGCCGACGATCGCCTTCTCCATCTCTTTTTTCTGCATGGGGATTTTCAAAGAAATGCCCTGGGCCGAGGCATAAAGACGGTCGATGTGCTCGCGCAGTTTAAAAACAAGGCAATCATAGGAACGGATCCCCTCGAACACTCCATCGCCGTAAAGCAGACCGTGATCGAACACCGACACCTTCGCGTCTTCTTTTTTGACCAGCTTTCCGTTAAAATAAATCAACATCGTGCCTCTCAATCTCCCGCTGAATCGTTTTGTCTGAAATTGATCCCGAGTCTCCGTCAGCGTTTCTCCTAGAAACGAGGGACCTTGTCAACCTGCCTGCTATCCTGTAACAAGCCTTCCATCGAAAATTTTCAATGTCCTGTGGCTGCCGTGCGCCAGCTCGGGGCTGTGCGTCACCAGGACGACCGTCGTCCCCTTTTCTTTATTGAGGCGCATCAACAATTCCTGGATGTGCCTGCCGGACTCGAAATCCAGGTTCCCCGTCGGCTCATCGCAAAAAAGGATTTCCGGGTCGTTGATGAGCGCCCGCGCCACGGCCACGCGCTGCTGTTCGCCGCCGGACAGCTCCGAAGGCCTGTGTTTCAGCCGTTGCGACAAACCCAGAAAATCCAGGAGCCCTTCGGCCTTTTTCCTGACGTCGGATACGCCCTGCGATCCCCGCCCGACGCAACCCGGCAGCATCACATTTTCCAGCGCCGTGAACTCCCTCAAAAGATGGTAAAACTGAAAAACAAAACCGAACATCTTGTTGCGGATCGCGGCCTGCCGCCGCTCATCCATCGTCGTCAGGCGCGCGCCGTCGACAAAAACCTCACCATGCGTCGGCGTATCCAATCCTCCGAGAATATGCAACAGGGTCGACTTTCCCGCCCCCGAAGGACCCACGATGCTCAACATTTCAGACCGCTTGACCTCTAAGCTTACGTCTTTAAGCACGGTCAGCGCCTTCGGGCCCTGACGATATGTTTTTTGAAGATGGAGCGCTTTAAGCACTATTCATACCTCAGGGCATCTGCCGGCACGAGGCGCGCCGCCTTGGACGCCGGGTAAATCGTTGCCAGAAAACAAATTAAAAGAGCTGAGCCTGCGATCATGGCCACATCGAGCCCGCGCAGCGCCACAGGCAAATGGTCGATATAATAAATATCCTGGGGGAGCTGGATGAACTGATATTTTTTAAGCAAAAGACACAAAATAATCCCTCCTATTATACCAAAAAGGATACCTCCTGTGCCAATAATTAGGCCGCCCCATGTAAAGATCCTTCTCACCTGCCCTTGAGATACGCCCACGGCCTTTAAAATACCGATATCCTTTGTCTTTTCGACAACCATGACGATGAGCGTGCTGACGATGTTAAAACAGGCCACGAGCACGATCAATGTCAGGATAATGAACATCGCCAGCTTTTCCAGCGCCAGAGCGGAGAAAAAATTCTTGTTGATATCCATCCATGTGCGGCTATGAAGACCGGCGGGCAGGACACGGTTCAATTCTTTCTTGACCTGCGGCGCCAAATAAGGATTATCCAGACGGACACCCACCTGGGTCACCAATGTCCCGACGCCGAAAAATTGCTGGGCGTCTTTAATGTTCAAGAACGCCAAATTAAGGTCATAATCGTACATGCCGGTATGGAAGATCCCGCTCACCTTGAACGGCGTATTCAATCCCACGACCGGCGACGACAAGACCACCTCGTCGCCGACGGAAAGACCCAGCACAGCCGCCAGCTCTTTGCCGAGGACGATACCTCCCGGAGGCAGGTTCAGCCGACCGCCCTCCATATAACCGAGAATGCGCGTCACGCGGCTCTCGGACGCCTGATCCACCCCCTTGAGGTTCAGGCTCAGCACCTTGTCTTTGTAATAGAGAAAGGCCTGGCCGCTGACATAAGGCGCAACATCCCGCACACCCTTGAGGCCTTCGATCAAAGACTTAACTTGTTGAAAATCGGCGATCCCGTCTTCACTCTGGATGATGATGTGGGGATTGGCGCCGATGATCTTATCTTTGAGATCGTTATCAAAACCCGTCATGACGGCGATGACAATGATGAGGGCCATCACGCCGATGGCGATCCCCAGACACGAAATCAGGCTGATAACGGAGATGAACCGCTCTTTCTGCAGAGTCAGAAAATAACGCCGGCTGATAAAAAAAGCAAGATTCATCGTTTAACCTTCCGCACTTTCCGTCCCTTTTTCCGGACGCAAGAGAGGAAACAGGATGACGTCGCGGATCGAAGGCTGATTCAAAAACAGCATGCACAAACGGTCGATGCCAATCCCCAAGCCCCCTGTCGGCGGCATGCCGTATTCCAAGGCCTCGACAAAATCCTCATCCAGGCAGCGCTGGGTTGATCCGGCTTCTTCCTTGAGCTCCTCCTGAAGACGCTGTTTCTGCTCGATAGGATCGTTGAGCTCGGAGTAGGCATTCGCGACTTCCATACCTGCCATATAAAGCTCAAAACGCTCCGAGATCAAAGGGTTCTCCGGTTTGTTTTTTGCCAATGGACAAAGAATGCTGAAATAGTCGGTAAAGAAAACGGGTTGCGTCGGCGCATCGGCCGTCAGGACCTCCTCGACCAGACGCACGACTTGGGACCTGGAAAGCCGGTCTTCCACGGGGCGGCCTTTGGCCCTGAGCTTTTGCACCATCGCCGCCGTCTCATCCTCGGGATTGATATCAAAATATTCTTTGACCGCCTGGGCGAAAGAACGCCGCGGCCACGGCGGCGTCAAATTGATCTTCTGGCCCTGGTACTCGATCTCCAGCTTCCCAAGGACCTCTTTGGCGACATGCGCAAAGATCTCCTCGGTGATCCTCATCATGTCTTCGTAGTTACAATAGGCCGCATAAAGCTCCAGCATCGTGAATTCAGGGTTGTGGCGCGTCGAAACCCCCTCATTACGGAAAGACCTGTTGATCTCATAGATCTTCTCGAAACCGCCGACGATCAGGCGCTTGAGGTAAAGCTCGGGCGCGATACGCAGGAAAAGGTCCATGTCGTATTCGTTGTGATGCGTCGCAAAAGGCCTGCCGGCCGCGCCGCCGGGGATCAGGTGCATCATGGGTGTCTCGACTTCCAAAAACCCCCGGGAGTTCAAAAAAGACCTCATGGAACTCATGATCTTCGAACGCATGGCAAAGATGTCCCGGACTTCAGGGCTGGCAATGAGATCGACATAACGCTGCCGGTAACGGATCTGGACGTCCTTAAGGCCGTGCCACTTCTCCGGCAAGGGGCGCAGCGACTTCGCCAGAAGCCGGAAGGCCTTGACCTTGACGGTCGGCTCGCCTGTGTGCGTCTTAAAAGTCTCGCCCTCGATCCCGACGATGTCGCCGATATCCAGCTTGTTAAAAAGCTCGAAATCTTTTTCCGCCAAAGGATCGTCTTTGCGGACGTAGAGCTGGATCCTGGCACCTTCATCCCGCAAATCGGCGAAACAGACCTTGCCGTGCTTTCGTTTTGCCATCAGGCGACCGGCGACGACGATGTTCTTGCCGTCCTCGAACGAAGACAATAAGTCCTTGACGGCACACGTCTTATCGAATTTCTGGCCATAAGGACGCATGCCCGCTTCCTTAAAAGCAGCAAGCTTCTCGATCCTCTGTTGTATGATATCATTAAGTTCCATAATACTCCTTAATCCCACCTCTGGTGGGATTAGACCCTTCGCTTATTTGGTATTGCGAAGGTCTACCCCCTTGAGGGGTTAACTCCGCAGCGTATCTTGTAAATATCTGGATGCCCATCTGAGCCCTGCGAGGACTGGGTGCATCCAGATACTTACAAGATGGTTACGCAAGGAGTAATGTTGATCCCATGATCCGCCCGCCCCCGCCAAAAATTTACAAGCGATTACACAAGGGGCGCGACTTTAACTCCTAAAAAACAAATAACTTAAGAAAAATCTGTGCTTTATTATAACCGACGCAAAAAGCCCTGTCAACGCCTATTCAGGATTGGTTTGCTGCAAAACTACAAAGCCGCCCAAAAATAAAATGGCCCCTGGTTTCATCTCAACCAAGGGCCATCGTGATGCTTATATGCCTGTTTTACTTTCTCAGAAGCACCCTCCTGGTGGCCTTCTTGGCCCCGAAGAATTTGACCGTGAAATCCGCAGCCTTGTGCGCGTCAAATTCCCTGCAGGAAAAAATATTGATGTAAGCGGAATTCCAGAGCTCGGAAAAATGCCCTGTGATCGAGCTGGTCTCAATGAACTGCAGCATCGAATAACCCGCGGTATGCGCCTTATCGTAACCGAAATGCGGCAAGAGCGTCTTGCCGTATTTCTTCATCTTCAACAGCTTGCAGAGCTTGGTGGTGAATTCCGAAAGCTTCTTGGCCGAACGGATCGTCTGAGGATCACAGCCGTAAAGATCCAGAACAACTTCCAGACCAAAACTACCCGCAGGCATCGCGACGTTCTTAGGCATCCCCTTACTTACCTCCCGTTGTTTGATAACACAGATTTCTAAAAAAGATTACACAGATTAAGTTCGAGTTTTAATCTGTGTAATCGGTTTATGAATCTGCGTCATCAGAGGGCGCCGGTTGTTTCAGCGCCCTCAATGTATTGTCCCTGGAATTGTTTTTTTGACGACGACACAACCCAGGGACATCGCTCTTGGGTGATATTATACTACACGCGTCTGTCAACACAAGATATCTTTAAAAAAATATTCCCCCTATTTCACCCTTTCGCTCGACGGAAGCGGCGAAGGATGTTCCTCGACTACGGTCGGCAGGCCCATCGGGCCCAATAATTCGATGAACGGGTCCGGATCCAGCTCTTCGACATTCACCATCGTCTTCGGATCCCAGATGCCCCGGGCGATCAGGATCGCGGCGGCCACCGGAGGCACACCCGCCGTATAAGAAATCGCCTGAGATTCGACTTCCTTGTAGCAGACGGCATGATCGCAGATGTTATAAATAAATATTTCCCTGCGCTTGCCGTTTTTGGTGCCTTTGACGTAATTCCCGATACAGGTCTTCCCCGTATAGTTCGGGGCCAGAGACGACGGATCCGGCAAAATGGCCTTGAGGACCTTTAACGGCACGACCTCAACGCCCTCGGCGGTCCTGACGGGCTTCTCGGACGTCAACCCCAGGTTGGTCAACACCGTAAAGACATTGATATAGTGGTCGCCGAACCCCATCCAGAAACGGATGGAATCGGCATCGATGTTCTTCGACAAGGAATGCAATTCATCGTGGCCGTTCAGATAGACCGGCATCTTGCCGACCACGGGAAAATCATAGACCATCTTGACGGCATGGACCTTTTCACAGACCCACTTGCGGTCGATCCACGTCCAGACCTTTTTGAACTCCCTGAAGTTGATCTCCGGATCGAAGTTCGTCGCAAAATACTTGCCGTGGCTGCCGGCATTCACGTCAAGGATGTCGATCGTATCGATCTTATCGAAATAATGCTTGGCGGCCAGGGCGCAATAGGCGTTGACCACGCCGGGATCGAACCCTGCGCCGAGGATGGCCGTGATGCCGTGTTCCTTGCAGCGGTCTTTGCGTTTCCATTCATAGTTGGCGTACCACGGCGGGTCTTCGCAGACCTTGTTCGGATCTTCATGGATCGCCGTATCCATGTAAGCGACTCCGGCCTGGATACAAGCCTCCAGAAGAGACATGTTGACGTAAGCCTGGGCCAAGTTGATGACGATTTGTGAATTTGTCTCTTTGATCAGCTTGACGGTCGAAGGGATATCTAAAGCGTCAATCCTGCAGGAATAAAGTTTCTTTGATTTGTCCTTGAGATGGCCTTTTCTCTTGACGCTCTCGATGATGGCGTCGCACTTGCCCTGAGTCCTCGATGCGATACAGATGTCGCCCAGAACGTCATTGTGCTCGGCGCACTTATGCGCCGCCACATGAGCCACGCCGCCGGCCCCGACGATCAAAACGTTTTTCTTCATATGAGCGGCCTCCTTTTTCTCTTGGATAAACTCCCTACGACAGACTGCTTACAAAATCTCCGTAAGAAAAGCGGCGCACCACATCCAGCGATCCGCCAAGCCTTCTGACGACGATCGACGGCATCTGAAGGCCGTTAAACCAGTTCTTCTTGACCATCGTATAGCCGGCGGCGTCCAGGAACCTGATCTCACTGCCCACCTTGAGCCGGCGGCCCAGGCGATAGGTCCCGAAGATATCTCCCGCCAGACACGAACGGCCGGCGATCATATAGGTGAAACGCCCTCCCCGCTTTTCCTGGAGCTTGGCATTCTGGCGGTAAATGAGCAGGTCCAGCATATGGGCCTCGGTGGAGGCGTCCACGATCGCGATATCCATCTTGTTGCGGACGATGTCGACGACCCGCGTCACCAGCTGCGCCGCCTGCGTGACGGTGGATTCCCCAGGCTCCAGATAAACCTGGATGCCGAAAGTACGGCTGAAGGCCTTCAATGTTTTGCAAAACTTTGCGACCGGATATCCCTTCTTGGTAAAATAAAGCCCTCCGCCGAGACTGACCCACTTCAGCCGCCCCAGCACGTCCCCGTACGCGCGGCCGATATGCTCCAGGTGCCGGGCAAAATGACCGAAGTCGTCGTTCTCGCAATTGTAATGGAACATGACGCCGCTCAGGCGCGATAACGCTTTTTTCAGCGCCGCCTTGTCCGTCACGCCCAGCCGCGAATACTTCCTCGCCGGGTCCGCAAGGTCGAAATGGGAAAAACTGACGCCGGGGTTCACTCTGACGCCGACCGCACAACTCCCCGTCAGACCGCCGAACGCCTCAAGCTGGGAAAGAGAATTGAAAATAATCTTGTCCGAAAAAGCGGCGGCCTCCCGGACATCCTCCCTGGAGAAACCGACGCAATAGGCGTGGACCTCCTTGCCGAATTTTTCACGGCCCAGGCGCGCTTCGTAGACCGAGCTGGAGGTCGTTCCGTCCATATAGCGTTTCATGAGGTCGAAGACGGACCATACGGCAAAGCATTTCAGCGCCAGGACGGACCTGGCTCCGGACGCCTCCCGGACATGCCGGATCACCTTCAGGTTCCCCAGCAGCTTCTTCTCGTCGATCAGGTAATAGGGTGTTTTCAAAACCATTTTAGAAAGACCGCAAAAAAATAAGCCTGACCCGCAAAACGGCAACGCCCATGACATCCTCCCTTGCCGCGGTCAAGCCCCTGAATGCACCGAACGCCTCTCTTGCTGTTTTCCATTTCGTCTATCAAAGCCTCCTTCGACCACTCTCGTCGGAAAAACCTGAACCCCGCCAGAAACGGCTCTTTCTGACGGGGTTCGGCCTTATGGGTGTTATCTTATATGAAATTATTTTACGAATCAAGAAAATTCTTTGAATTTCCCTGATTTTTTCTGCCGTGGAGGGATACGTCGGTGAAAAGACGGGCTCGTGACGGAGGGAAACGCCTGATACGAAACAACCGGCACAAGATTACGCGATACGCTAAGATGTGGCGGCAGGGCCGGCCAGGCTGCTTTTGACCAGGTCGCTCACCGTCTTGTTGTCGCAGCGGCCGCCGGTCCTGGCCAGGACTTCCTTCATCACGCGGCCCATATCCTTGAGCGACGACGCCTGGGTCTCTGTCATCACGGCACGGACGACTGCTTCAAGTTCCTGACGGGACATCTCCTGGGGCAGATACCCCTTGAGGATCTCCATCTCTTTCTTTTCTTTATCGACCAGGTCCTGACGCCCGCCCTTCTCAAACTGAACGATGGATTCCTGGCGCTGCTTGACGAGCTTCTTGATGACGCCTATGACGTCGGCATCCTCGAGCTTCTCCGTCTTCTTCTCAATGGCACAGTATTTCATTTCCGAACGCAGAAAGCTGATCGTCTGCGTGCGCATCTGGTCTTTGGTTTTCATGGCCTCCTTAAAATCGGCCATGATCTTTTCTTCTAGTGTCATATCCTACCCCCTGACCTTCTCTATCTAAAACCAGTTCCTTGACGCCCACCTGAACAAGATTCATAGGAAAACGTCAAGGATTTAATTCGGACGGATCGTTTACGTTCACCTGCCGTTCTGCGGCGGTTCCGTAAATGATGTCCTCATTAGAAATACCACGACATGCCGACAAGATACATATTGGCGTTGATGCCGCCGTTCGGTTCCTTGATGGACGCATTGGAGACATGACGCATCCTGTAGCCGACATTGACGGCGACGTTATCCTTTATGAAATATGTCAGGCCTGCGCCGCCGGCCGAGGCGAAATTGAACTGTGTCGACTGTTCATAGGTATGCAACGTCATGTAGTACAGCCCCGTTCCTCCCTCTATATAAGGATAGAGTTTCTTTGTCAGGGGATAGGAATAGCGCAGATAGAAACCTGCGCCCATTTCCGCGTTGTTCTCGGGTTGAAAGATGCTGCCTGCAAAGATCTCATAGATCAACTCCAGCATCCCTTTGGGTTCGAAACCGAATTTTTTTGTGAACGGCTTAAGGTCGAAACCGAAACGCACGCCCAGAGGAACAGCTTGCTCATCATCCTGGTTCTTCAGGTCCGCCTGGATATAGCCGGTAAAAAACCCGACTTCCTGTAACCACTTGCCGATGCCTTCCTGCGGTCTCTCGGCAAAGGCGGGAACGACAAGACAGGATAAGGCCAAAAGGACGATCAGACCCGCTACCGCAAAGCCACATATTGATTTTTTCATGCCCTGCTCCTTTGTTAATGGGGCGTGCTTAAAAAAATCTATATCCACCGCAACAAACGCACGAAACTCACTTAGGCAGGCACTGTCTCTTTCGGCTTTTCCTGGAAGCCTTCCGACAGCATGCCCGCCACGGTCTGCGCCAACCACGGACTTAAAGACGCTACCTCAATCTTCGTAGACCCCTCGTCCACCGGGGTAAAGAACAATCCCACCTGCGTCGTATCCACAAACCCGGCAAATTTCATTGCGGCCAGATAAGCATCGCCCTCACCCTTCAGATAAATATTCGCGCCTTTGGCCTTGAGAATCTCATCAGCGCGCATGAAAGCATCATGCTTGGACTTCTTGACAATAACGATCTTGGCGTCCGCACGCGCCCGTTCCAGATGGGTAATGGATGTTCCCCATACCTCTTTCCCGAACTCTTGGATATGGGCGCATCCGCCGCACAAAACAACGGCGCTCAGGCAAAAAAAAGCAAGGGCCCCAAGCCCTTGTGATTTGTCCTGCACCCGTGTCCGACGCGTATTCATATCGTCCCGCTATAAGACCGCCCGCACCATTTCCTGAATAATATGCCTTTATTATATCTAATCTGATAAAAAAATCTACTCTAAAATCTTTTTTATCACGGCGAACAAAAACTCCACGGCCCTCCCTTCCCGCGACCCTTTGATTTTATCCTAATATTGTCTATAATAACTCTATGATTTACGACCGCTTCCAAAAAGAAGCCATCGATTCTATCAATCAAGGCTGCTCCGTTGTCGTCTCGGCGCCGACGGGCGCAGGAAAAACAGCTATTGCCGAGCACGTCATCACCGCCTCCATCGCCGAACAGAAAGGCGTCGTCTACACGGCGCCCATCAAGGCCCTCTCCAACCAGAAATTCAGGGACTTCCGCCGGCTCTATGGCGACGCCATCGGCATCGTGACCGGCGACATCTCCATCAACCCGCACGCGCCCGTCCTCATCATGACGACGGAGATATTCCGCAACAGGATCCTCGACGACCCCGGATCGCTCAAACAATACTCCTGGGTCATTTACGACGAGATCCATTATATCGACAATCCAGAACGCGGCACCGTCTGGGAAGAATCCCTGATCCTCCTGCCGGAACACATGAATTTTCTCGGACTCTCCGCGACGATCCCCAATATCGACGCGTTTGCCTCCTGGCTCAAGACCATCCATCACAAAGACGTCAGGATCGTCATCGAAAACGACCGGCCCGTCCCTCTGCATATCTTCTTTCAGTGCCATGACCGCGTCACGGACAAGATTGACGCCGCCGCCTGCCATCCCGGCAGACCCAACCGGCTCGACACCCTGATCGAGCGCCTGGAATCCCAGGGAGGGCTGCCTGCGATCTATTTTGCTTTCAGCAGGAGAAAAACGGAAGAGTTGGCGTATGAATTACGCGGCCGCCGTTTTCTGACGCCCGGGGAAGAAACGCGGATCACGGAACTCTTTGGCTCCCTCTGCCGGAAATACGGCCTCCAGGATAACACATCCGCCAAAGATATCTTCCCTCTCGTGCGGCGCGGCATCGCCTTCCATCACGCCGGGATGCTGCCGACGCTCAAAGAAGTCGTCGAACAACTTTTCACCAGCCACCTCTTGAAGCTCATCTTCACCACAGAAACGTTCGCCCTCGGCATCAACATGCCGAGCCGTTCGGTGATCTTCGATGACTTGAGAAAAATCTACGGCCGCTATGCCCGTAACCTCAAAACAAGGGATTTCTACCAGATGGCCGGCCGCGCCGGCCGGCGCGGCATAGACAAGGAAGGATTCGTCTACTGCCGCATCCATCCCGCCAAGATCAGATCCGAGGAGGTGCGGCGCATCGTCTTTGGACGGCCGGAGGAAGTCAGAAGCCAGTTCAATACATCCTACGCGACGCTCCTGAATCTTTTTGGACAGCTCAAAGATAGGATCCTGGACATCTACCCGCTCTCGTTTCACTTCTACGGCTCGCGCAAAAATGAACAAAAAGAAGCCGCGCGGCTCCTGGCGGCGAAAATGAACCTGCTCAAGGAGCTCGGCTTCATCCAAGACAACTCCCTGACGGACAAAGGAAATTTTGCCAAGGCGATCTACGGCTATGAGTTGATCATTTCCGAGCTCTACGACAAACGCATCCTGCAGTCTCTGGACGTCGCAAGCCTGGGGATGCTTGCGGCCGCGGCCGTCTTCGAACCGAGAAAATACCAGCAGCCTCCTCTCCGCCTGCCCCAAGGATGCCGTCAGATCAAACAGTCAAGCGACAAACTCTACGAAGCCCTGCGCGCCAAAGAGCAAAGATACAGGATTTATCCCGTCTCCAAAAAGCTCTGGTGGCACCTTTCGCCGGCGATGGAAGCATGGATGAAAGGCGAAGACTTCGGACGAGTGGCGACGCTGACGGATACGGACGAAGGAGAGATTATCAGGTATTTCCGCATGGGCCTGCAGATCTTGAACGAGATGCGCGACATCAAGAACCTGCCGGCGGAGATGAAAGAAAAGATCGAACAGGCCATCCGCCTCATCAATCGCGGCGAGGTAGATGCGGAAAAACAATTGCGGGATCGGAGCTAAGCTCTGATAAAAGGTAACGGGGTCAATCGATCTTTAAATTCGTCATCATTTGCTCATCGATAGGACTTTTTACAAAAGCTCGATATTGATCCCTGCTTTGAAACTGATTCATCACAATAACGTTTTCTATGTTGATCTTCACATTTTTGCCATAATGTCTACTGTCATAAATATAATACCTCAGACTAGACCATGGATATTTTTCTAATGCTTGCCAATCTGTTCCTGTCTCTGCAACACTAATTAATCCTAGCGGATTCAAATGGATATACCGACTGACATGCAATAGATAATCATCCCCTTCGATGTGTTTTATTCTATACGTACCCTGAAATAATGCTCCGTCTCGCTCATATTTTTTATTAAAATAGTTGGTATAACTTGTACCTATCTTATGCATGAAATGCGATACGCCATCCGGGATCGCTTGTCTCACAAGCAGATGGAAGTGATTAGGCATCAAGCAATAACAAATTATATCAACTAACTTAGGAGCGTTTGCTTTAGATGGCGCTGGAACGTTTTCCATCTTAAGTCTAAAATTCGAAACGGGCCCCTCTTGATTCAACTTTTCCAAAGAAACCAAAAACCTTCTGTGATCTGAATAATCAAGAAATATACTCCTCTTCTCCACGCCCCTGTTATAAATATGATAATACTCCCCCGTAACCAATTTGAGCTTTCTCATGGTAACTCCTTATTGATTAGAAGTAAGAGGGACGTTCAAATGCGGCCGACTATCTTAAACACAGAGCTAAGCTCTGATTAAAATAGTCTGAGAGGAAAGTTGAACGTGCGGGATAAAAATTATCATTATCAGAGCTTAGCTCTGATAATTCTTTTAACGAATCTCCGCCCGATCCCCGACGGCGATCTTGTTGCGATCGGCAAACCCGGCATTGGCCTCAAGGACATATCTGGCGGGGTGACTGTTGCTAAGAACGGGCGGCTGGCCGAGACCGGGGGGCTCGACATTGCGTGCCAGATCGACGATCCTGCCCAAAGAATCCATCCAGATAATATCCAGCGGAATCCTCGTGTTCTTCATCCAGAACCCCCATATGCCCTCCTGAGAAAAAACAAAAAGCATCCCGCGGTCCTGCGGCAGAAAATGCCGGTACATCAGGCCTTTTTGCCTCGCGGTATCAGTGTCGGCCACCTCCACGCGCAGACAAACGCTGGGCCCAAAACACACCTGCGGCAAGGCCTGTCTTTGGGCCGCGAATAGCACAAGACTGCAAACCGCCAGGAAACCTATCAACGCCCAGAGAAGGCGGCGTTTCATGGACATCCGGGGGACAATAGGATGAGACGATGCCCCATGCCGGCGAGCGATCACCCGCACAAGGGTATTGATCAGATGCTCGGCCTTGTAAAAATTACTCGATTTGTCAAAAAACCCGTTGACGCCGAGCTTATAGGCGTCCACACTCATCTCTTCCTCGCCGAACGCCGAAAGCATAACCACGGGAAGCCGGTCATCCACTTTCCTGATCGCCCTCAGCGTCTCGATACCCTCCTGATGGGGCATCTGCAGATTGAGGAAAACGATCCCCGGTTTCTTGCTCTTGATCATTTCAATGGCCTCGGCGCCGGACATGAAGGCCTCGATACGGTACCCCTGAGAGGTAAACCAGTACCTGATCGAATCGAGAAAATCCTTCTCGTCATCGACGATCATGATGTAAAAGTCGCTCTTGGAATCCTGGGGCTGGTTCATCGGCTTATTGGACATCTATTTTCCCTCCGCGGAACGCCCTGGGGATGACAAAGGTGAACGTGCTGCCGTGACCGATCTGGCTCTCCACCCAGATATCTCCCCCGTGAAGATTGATGATCTCTTTGGCAATGGACAAACCCAATCCCGTTCCGCCTGTGCCGACAGGCGAAACGAGGCTGACCTGTTCGAATTTGTTAAATATCCTCTTGAAATCTTTCGGGTCGATGCCGATGCCAGAATCATGGACCGCAATTTCCACGCACGGCTCCTGGCATATCTTTTCTTTCAGATCCAAAGGCTTGAGCTTGATATGGACTTCCCCTTTTTTCGGCGTGAACTTCAAAGCGTTGCCGACAAGGTTCACCATGACCTGCACCATGCGGTCCCTGTCCGCATTGACCGTCACAGACGCCTCCGGCAGGTCGATCTTCAACACGATCTCTTTGTCGCTCACCCAACTTGAAAGAGACACCTTGACCTCCTGGATGACGCCCCGGATATCGAAAGAAGACGGCAGAAGGACAAATTTGCCGGCTTCAAGCTTGGACATATCCAGAAGATCGTTGATGAGACTGTTGAGACGCGCCAGGTTGAGCTTGGAGATGGCCAGAAACCGCTTCTGGTCGTCATTGATGGCACCGGTGACGCCGCTGTCAATAAGTTCCAGGGACTTCTGGATCGCCACCACAGGCGTGCGCAGTTCGTGTGTCACTAGGGAGACAAATTGCGACTTGATCTCCTCAATCTGTTTCTCGTGCGTGATATCGCTCAAAACCGACACCATCCCGACGGTATCGCCATCCTCGTTCTCGACGACAGCCGTGGACGCCCTAAGGACTTTTTTAGTCGTCTCATCTTTACTGTCGAGCTCGATCTCCTTCGTCAGCTGGGTCCCCCTTTCGGAGTCCAGATCTTTGGCGACGGCCAAAAGATGCTCATTTTTCAAACTCTGGACGAGATACCTGCCGAGAGACTCCTTGGCCCGGCTGTCAAGGAGCTTCTCGGCCGCCGGGTTCATCATCACGATGCGGCCTTCCCGGTCAACGACAACAACGCCCTCGGCCACATGGCGCATAATGGCATCTGTCCTCTCTTTCTCATCGGCCAGTCTCTTATTAAGAGAGGTCAGATCTTCCGTTTCCCGGCGAACTTCTTTCTCAAGCTCCTCGTCGAACCTTTCGGCTATCCGCATAAGCCTGTCAAGCCTCTTCTTGGAAACGGCCACTTCCTTGTCCTGGGCAAGTTCCGCCTTAAGCTTTTCGACGAACAAGGCGGCCTTGTCGCGGGCCGCCCCGCGCCCCACGAAATACTCCTGGAGCCTAGGCAGCAGCCTCTCCCCATCCCTCTCTTCGTTGAAGATGCGAACCCCCAAACCGACAGACTCTCCGGGCGTGCTTTCAAAAGACGAAAACGCATAAAACGCCATGGCCATCTTGATATCGTCTCTGCATGACCGGATCGCATCTTCGGCAGTCAAAAAAATAAAAACCGTATTTTTCTTGCGAAATGAATCGAAGACACGCTCCATAAAACCAGACGGATCCGGCTTACGTTTCAGGATAATGGGCGCGATATGTTCGGCCATCCAGGCGATGAATTTCTTGATGACGGCCTCAAAATTCCCGGTCTCTTTGGCGCTCCGGATGACCGCATCGGCGATGGACCCCGGATCCCGCTCAAGGTTCTCAAAAATGCCTTCGGGGGGCTGCGACAAATCTCCCCTCCTGCCGCTCAAGAAATCCTGGATATGCCCGGCCACCCCCTCAGACTCCGTCTGGCCTTCGGGCCGCACATCGGAAAGCACCGCGCCTGCCTCACGCAATCTCTTAGGAGACAGCTTGCAGACCTGAATATGCCTGGAGCCGCTCAACAGGACCGCCGGCGTCGAACGGCCCTCGCCGGTATCCGTATCCCTAGGAGACGCCAATGCCTTGATAAAATCAGTTAACTCGCCGGGTTCCACTCCCCGCAAGAAAACAACAGCTTCAAGCCCAAAGCTCACGAATCGGTCGTAAATCTCCCGGACCCCCAAGACATCTGCGTCCATCGGCTCCTCATTCAGAAGCATCTGGCCGCCCTGGGGGCCTGCGGCAAAAACTATCTCTGTCTTTTCCTTAAGAATCGCATCGAAGATGGAAAAAAGGCTGTGCAAAGTTTCGCGGGACAGGGAATGCTGGGAGACATAGAGCGAAAGCCTTTTGAAGGCGAGGAAGAAGGACTTGAAGACTTCTTTGTATAGCGCTGATTTTTCAGACATAGGGACAATCGATAGGAAACATTTCTATCATAACGTGCTTTACGGCAAATGGCAAGGTGAATGTGGCGCTTAAAATCAGTCGAAAACCCGTAGAATCACCCCGGCTTTTTCCGGCGAGCTCCAGACCTATCCGAAGGTAAAGGCGTAGATCGACAAACCAGGTCCGTCCACCTCGACCTCGAGCTTGTGCTGGCCATATGCCGGACCGCAGATAATGTGGTACATATCATGACCGGAAACCTTAACCATGCCCCCATCCCCCACGTCTTCGCAGCTATACGACTGATCGATATATCTGCCGTCTACCTTAATCATGAGCCTCGCACCGGCTCCAGGGGCCCCGGCGACGAGATTGACGGACTTGGCCTTATAGATGAGGACGATCTTCCCTGTGGCCGACCGCAAACGGAGATGATCGGCATCATTGAACCACTCCCCTTCCAGATAGACCTGGTTAGGCGCCAGCGTATCCGGCAAGACATAGCGGATGGCCTTGCCCTGTTCAAATCCTTCAGGGCTGCCGAAGTTACCACGCGTCGTCTCCGCCCCAAGATAGATCTCCGGCGTGCCGATCGAACCGAAATCAACTTCCTCAACCCCCCGGGGCCGGACAAGAACACCAGGAGGCGCGGCCCCCGCCGCATGGAGGATACGCCGGCGTTCTTCCAGGAGGCGACGGATCACCTGTTCAGTCTGGCCGTAGCCGCCTTCGCCCACATGTTTATAAACGATGAAGCCGTCGATATCGATCAGGTATTCCGTGGGCCAGTAAAGGGTATCGTAAAGGCGCATATTGGCATGGGCATTGTCCAGGATCACCGGATAATGGATACCCGCCTTCTTGACGGCCGCGGCGACATTGTCATACATCTTTTCAAAACCGAATTCCGGGGCGTGCACGCCGATGATCAGGAGTCCTTCGGGTCCGTATTTGGCGTCCCATGCGGTCAAATACGGCAGTGTCCTCTGGCAATTGATACAACTGTAGGTCCAGAAATCGATAAGAATGACTTTTTTGCCGATCGCATCGGCAAGACGAAATGGCTCCGTATTGATGGTACCATCGGGTGAAATGAATTCTTTGGCGCGTTCATATTTCATTTTCTTCTCCACGATCCGCCTGGTATTCGCAATCCCTTGCGCGGCAGGCAGTGCGATCTCCTGGCTGACGACGACAGACGCAGGGACGCCGGCCGTTTCTTTTTGCTTGCGGGCTTCCAGAAGATAGATAGCCGCACCGATTGCCACGACCACAACGAACAACAAGAAGGGCTTCTTCGTCATATCTGCCTCAACAGTTCCCGATTCATGAATGTGCCGCTCACGAAGGCCGCCAGATTATCCGTAAAAACAAGGATGCCCAGAAGAATCAAAAAAATACCTGTCAACCGGTTGATGATGCCAAGATGCCGGTTCATGCCGCCGATCAGCTTCGCGGTAAAAGATGCGAAAAGCCCCGTTAAAAGAAAAGGCACTCCCAACCCCAAGGCATAGCCGAGCAAAAGCCAGAAGCTTGCCGCCGGCCGGCTGGCGGCCAGGGCCAGGATGCTGCCCAGGATGGCTCCGACGCATGGGGTCCAGCCGACCGCAAAAGCCGCTCCGAACACAAAGGAAAAAACATAGGGAGACATCTGAACCCCTCTTCTCAGCCGGACCCCATGCTCTCTCTGGAGCCAAGGAATCTCCAGAAGCCCCAGAAGATTCAGGCCGAAAACAATAATGATGATGCCGCCGATACGCCCCAGCCATTCTTTGGCCGCAAAAGAGACCTGCTGAAGGACGGTATTGAGCAAGACGCCGAGGAGGGCAAAAACCGAGGCGAACCCCAGCACAAAAAAACAGGAGCATAAAAAAATCCTGCGGCGCCCCGCAGAGGTTTGTGCTAAGGAAACGCCGGAAAGATATCCCAGGAAACCGGGAACAAGAGGCAAAACGCAGGGATTCAAAAAAGACAATAAACCGGCGCCGAACGCTATGGCGAGAGAAATTCTATCCACCGTCAATCATCGTGATGCGCTTCGCTGCTCAAAGGCTCGACATGAACGACGATATCGCTGACTCCGCAAAATTCCTTTTTAATAAGATCCTCAATCTTGACGGTCAGGTCATGGGCCCGGACCACCTTCATGTTATCATCCACCAAGACATGCAGGTCGATAAAAATATCGTCGTGGCGGCCGCGCGTCCTGATCTTGTGGCATTTTTTGACATCGGGGATCGCCATCACGAGGCGTTCGATGGCGCGGCGATCGATGGCCGCCGTATCGCACAAGATGGCCGAGGATCCCTTGAGAATCTCCAGACCCGAAATGGCGATAAAAACGGCGATGACCATGGCCACAAGAGGATCCAGGATGGGAAATCCGATCTTGACGCCGATCAGGGCGACGGCGACGGAACAGGATGTCAAAAGGTCCGCCCGCGTATGCATGGCATCCGCGACAAGGATATCGCTGCCGAGGGCGCGGCCGCGGCGGCTCTCATAGAACATGACGGCCGTATTGATCAGCATCGTCAAGCCGAGAACGGCGAAACTCCAGACATTGACTTCCGGCACACTCTTCGTCCGCAGCCTCTCCCAGCCGCTGTGGATAAGATTCAGGCAAACCAGAAACAAAAGGAAAGCGATGACAAGCGAAGCAAGGGTCTCGTACTTCTTGTGGCCGTAAGGATGGTCTTCGTCCATGGGCTGCCCGGCCATCCTCATGCCCAGGAGGCCGACGATATTGGAAGCGCCGTCCGCAAAGGAATGATATCCGTCGGCGACCATGCTGGTGCTGTTGATCATGTAGCCAAAGACCAATTTCAGGATTGCCACCAACCAGTTCAACCCCAGGATAAAAGCAAGGATCCGCCTGACGGTGCGTACATAACCCTTTTCTCCCGTCAGGGCATGAAAGGCATGTTCATGATGATGCAGAGACATGGATTATCCCACCAGTAGAAGAAGCGCCATGACCGCGACGCCCAGGATAATGGACAACAGTTGAAAGACGGAACGCGAAAAACGTACCTCGCGATGAAGCTCAGGGATTAAGTCCGAGCCTGCCAGGTAAATAAAACCTCCTGCTGTCAAAGGAAGCGCATAATCCGCAAAATCCTTGATGTGCGGCCCGACAAGGAGCGCTATCGCCGATCCCGCGACCGCCACGAGTGCGCACAAAAAATTCATGAACAGCGCCCGGAAACGGCCCAATCCGCCGTTGACGAGGATCCCGTAATCGCCAATTTCTTGGGGAATTTCATGCAAAATGACGGCCAGCGTCGTCGTCAAACCGATGGGGAAACTGACGGAATAGCTGGCGCCGATAATAATGCCGTCGATAAAATTATGGAAGCCGTCGCCGATCAGGTTGAGCCAGACAACGGGCTTGCTGTGCATATCGCAGATGCCCGAATGGCAGTGCCGCCAATAGATGAATTTTTCAAGGATGAAAAACACGAGGATGCCGGCCATGACGCCGAAGGAGACGCGCAAGGGCGAGGCGGCCTTTTCAAAGGCCTCGGGAAGAATATGGATAAAGACGTCCCCGAACAACCCGCCGACAGCAAAGCTGACCAAAAAAAGCAGGGCCCTCTTCAGACGGTTCTCGTCCATGGCCAAAGTCACGATGCCCACCAGGGAAATGAGGCTGACCAGAAAAACGCTCACCAGTGTGTAAAGCCAGGTCTTCATAATATCCATGTTTTCCGCAGGTTACAGTAGATTTTCTTTCTTAAAGATTAGTCTAAGAAGCACGCTTTGTCAACCAATAAGAAAACCAGGCGCCGGGACAGCGGCGCCTGGTTTCCGTTGACGGCCAACGCAGACCTGCGGCTCAGACCTTAACGGCGCAAACATCTGCCGCGCCGGCCGCGATCCTATCTTTAATGAGCCCGGCAACTTTCCTTCCTGAATACAACATTCCGGAGAACGTCGGTCCCATGCGCGGGATGGCAAAAACCGTTGCCACGCTCATGCCGCAGACATAGAGCCCCGGGTAAACCTCTCCCGTTTTTTCTACGAGCGCATCTTCTGAAGCCACGATATCCATGGCTCCGCACTCGCCGTAGGACAAGATCCCCCTTTTCTGCAAAGCCTGGCAGACGCGCGCGTCATGTCCCGTAGCATCAATAACGGCCTTTGCCTCCAAGGCCACAGGGTCAACGCAGGTGATGGCCCGCGGCAGGGCCGATACGGCCGCCCAATTGACGACCACGCCCTCTACCCGCCCATGACGGCAAACCACATCATCACACTTTGTCATCTGAAGAAACTTCGCCCCTGCGTCGCATGCCGCGGCGATCAACTTGGAACAGGCCTCGGGGCCTTTGGCCGCATACAGCCCCTCTTCGATCTTTTTGTATCCGATACCCAGCTCATTCAGCATCTCTTCTCCCGGACTGCGGAATGTCAGCGTATTCATAAAATAACCGCCGATCCAGAAACCGCCGCCCAGGTAATTGTTGCTCTCGACCACAAGGGTCTTCAGGCCGCTTTTTGCCAGGTCCCGCGCTGCCACAAGACCGCTGGGGCCGGCCCCGACGATCACCACATCGCTCTCGATATGCCCGTCGAATTCCTGCAGGAATTCCGACGATATGGCGCGCGTGATACGCGCTTCATTCACAGGATAAAATGTCATATCAAACTCCTTAAGCTGTCATTCTCGTCATCAAGCACTCTCCGTGAAGCTCCATGACCTTACGGTCATGTCATCTGTTATTTCGGGATTCCGCTCTCTGTCATGGAGCGGAATCCCGCCCGAAGGCCATACCCTTACGGGTATGGCCTTCGGGGTGCGGGGTAAACAAAACGACCCTGCTGCCAAACGCAACAGGGTCTTCAAAAGACATGGTCCATGTCCACCTCCCTCCGCTGGCATTACCCAGATCAGGTTCATGAGGTCATCCGCTGCGCCGTCAAACCCTGTTGACGGCCTGCGGAACTCTCAGGCCGCTCTACGACCTCCCTCGTCCGAACAATCCTGTTTACCTTAACACATCCTCCAGTTCTCTGTCAAACAAAAACACGTATGCGCAAACATCTCACAACGATCTTCCGTTCATTTCTTTCTCGGCACGCTGGGTCAATGGGTTCAAAGGGTCGAGCCGCTGGGCGTCCGCCAGATATTTTCTGGCCAAGTCTTTCTCGTTGCGGCGATAATAGATCTGCGCCAGACGCGCGTAAGCATCCGCGAAACGCGGATCGACCTCGATCGTCTCTTTGAGGAGCGCCAGCCCCTTCTCGGCGTCGCCGCCGGCAATGCCGGGCGCCAGCGCATAAAAGCTCCCCAATCCGAAGAGGACGCCGGCAGAATGAGGCTGGAGCTCCTGCGCCTTCTTGAGATATCCCAATATCTGCGTGCCCTGGAAAAGCTTGGAGAAGATCCCTCCCTCGTCGGCCAGCATCGCCTTGGCGCCTCCGATCGTCAGGTAGGCCCGCGTGTAATTCGTCAGGTCTACTTTCTGTCGGCCTTGTCTGATGACCTTCGAAGCCAGGGCGATCGACCGGCCATATTCCCGCTTGTCGAAAATCATATAGGCCAGCGTGATATAGGCCGGAGAAAATTCAGGATCCTTTTTGATGATCTCTTCAAGGATCTTTTCGGCCCTGTCCACCTCATGGCGCCGACGCAGCACCTCGGCCTGCCCCCATTCGGCCTCAATACTCTGGGGATCAGTCTGAAGCATCCGTTTAAAGACGCTTTCGGCCTCATCGATCTTGTAATCATTCAGAAGAACGATACCCAAAAGATATAGGGCCTCCCGGGATTGCGGATCCTTCTGTTGATAAGCGACGGCTTCCGACAAAGAAGTCTTGTCGGCCTTCTCATGAATATCCTTCCAATCCATCGCAACGGCAAATCCGCACAGGAACATGAAAACAGCCGCGGACACAACCGATAGGATACGCTTCCTCATCCCTGCCCCTCTCTTTTGAACCCATTGTAACAAATGCCAGGCGATGGACAACAGATAAATCATCATATGTCTCGCACGCCTTCCTTCGGACATGTGTTGTTTCCCGCGCCGCGAGATGATATGATAGGTTTGTTGTTCATGCCGCCCTGCAACAAGGCATATGGAGATCCAGCTATGGCCATAAAGATCAACCTTGCCAAATCAGCCGGTTTCTGTTTCGGCGTGCGCCGGGCCATCACCATCGCGCTCAAGACCACGGCAAAACATAAGGACGTCAAGATGCTCGGCGATATCGTCCACAACGAAGACGTCATCGCGATGATGGAAAAAACCGGAGTAAAAAAAATCAGGACACTGCGCAAAAACCGCGGACAGACACTCGTGATCCGCGCCCACGGGCTGTCGGCATCCGTCTTTAAGCGCGCCGAAAAGCTCGGCTACATCGTCGTGGATGCGACATGCCCCATGGTCAAGGAGATCCATAGGATCGCGCGCAGGATGGAACAGGAAAAACGCAGGATCATCATCATCGGAGACAAAAAACATGACGAAGTCCGCGGCATCAAGGGCCAGCTCAAGACAAAGGCCTTCGTCGTCTCTTCTGTCGGGGCCGCGGCCCGCCTGCCTTTCCCCGGCATCAAAAAAGCCGCGGTGGTCATTCAATCCACGCAAGACGAAGAAAACGCGCTCAGCATATTGCGCTTGATCACTTCGAAAGTGCGGGATTTGAAATTCTTCAACACCATCTGTGCGCCGACCAGGATCAAACAAGCAGAAATCAAGGCCATCCCCTTGAAGAACGACGTCGCGATCATCATCGGTTCCGGCGCGAGCGCCAACACGCGGCGCCTTTTTGAGATCGCCCGAAAACTCAACCCGCGCACCTACTGGGTCAGGTCTGCTGAAGACATCCGCCCCCGCTGGCTGAAAGGCATCTCATCCATCGGGATCGCGACGGGGGCATCGACGCCGGACGCCACTACCCGGCAAGTGATCGCGCGCCTCCGGACCCTTTCTGCCTGAAAAACCCCTCTCTCTTGGTTAATGAATCCCCTGGAAAATCCGCCACTAATGCTTCGGCGGATTTAATTCGCGCATACAATTTACATCGTTAACACTCTGTAAATTGTGCGCTCATTAAAAATTCTGCTTGTACTTCAGAAAAACGGCGTCATTCGTCTCGGGCAACTGCGTCGTGTTCGCGATGCTCTCCTGGGAACGCATCTCTTTCTCGCCTTCTACGGAGAGATGATCCGCCACCTTATAGACCAATGCCGCTTTCTGGGTCACCGACGTGTTCCCCATGCTGCCGTCTTGCTGCGAAACGGTATAATTCAACCTGGCTCGCGTCGTTATTTGCGTTCCCAGGCCGACCCCTTTCTTGTTCTGGTCGATCTCCAGATGGATATCGCTTACCCCCAAGGCATGGGCCAAATCGGTCACCTTTCCGCCGAAAAACAAAAAGTCCAGCGTATCTTTGATCAAATCGGCAGACACCCCTCCTTCGGACAAAGACTTCTCGGCGCTTTGCCAGCTTTTGCCTGTCAAAAGCATCAGCAGAAGCCGCTCCTGAGGCATGGAAGGATCTGAATCAAACTTGAGCTTCGGTTCTTTGAGGGTCCCCTGAAGATGGATCGAGATGGAAACATTTTCCACCTGCGAAAAACCTCTAAGATCCAACCGTACATCCCGCGGGCCGTCAGCCAGGATGATGCGGCCGGGTTTCAGGACAATAGCGGCATGAGGCAGCTCGAGTTGCCCGCCATAAATACCGACAGAAGCCCAGGATCCGTTCGACTTCGCATATTCCCACAGAAATCCCAGAGGACAATTCTGAAGGACGAAACGGCCCCCCTGGATTTCCGTCACATGGGCTTTTCCTTCGGCGGCAAACCGTTGCGCTGAAACCTTCAGATGGCATTCCAGGCGGTCCACAAGACCCCGCAAATCCGCCAGCTCCTTGACGGCGGGCACAAAACGGCGCACGTCTCCCAGATGAATGTCCTTGCCAAAAACGTCCCCCTCAAAAACGCCATCCTGCAACGCGCCATCGAGGACGACATTCCCGGAATCAGGAAGGATCAAACGGCCGTTATGAACTTCAATGTTAAGCCCTTTCAAAAACGGAGAAGTGAAAAATACATCTACTTTAGAAATCCTTACGATGAGATCCTGCGGCAGGCGCCCTTTGAAACGGCTGATTTCCAGATCTTTGATCACCAGGTGTCTGCCGAGCGAACCGTCAATTCCGGCGATCTTATAGTCGGCGGCGCCTATGATGTCCCGGACGACGCTCCGGACAACAAAAGAAGCGCCCCAGCGCGTCAACAAGAACCACCAGAGAAATGCCATCACAGCCCCCGCAAGGAGGAGCGCGGAAATACCCAGGATCACAAAAGGTCTTTTTTTCATTCTTCCATCATCGGCACAGGCAAGAAAACGGACACATCCGGCAAAAAGGAGCATCGGACGGATCTGCTTGAAAATCTACGGCGGGATCCAACAATTCCCGCATGACGGCCTCCAGGGCCTTGAGGTAAAAAGACATTCCGCGCGCCCGATCTTCCATGGTTTCCGTTTCGTCAAAAAGAGTCCTGATCCCGCCGTCTTTCGACGCATCCCTCAAATGGTAGAGACCGGCATTCAACGCCTCGGCGCCGGCTGCGTTTTGGATGAGATAAAAATAAATCGGCAGCTGGAACGATTTGACGGCCTTGCGGACGGCCCTGCGCTCAAAAGGAAAATTCTCAAGTTTCCCGGGACCGGCCGGCATCTGGTCTACGGAACCCGTCTTATAATCGACAACGAGAAGGCTTGAGTCATCGAGTCGATCCACCCGGTCGATGCGGGCTTTGAAACGAAAACCTTCGCCATCCAGCCGAACATCGCCGGTCACTTCTTTCTCCAGGGCGACGATTTCTTTTATCCCCCTCTTGGCCTCATTTTCAAAGAACTGCTCCATGCGGAAACGGATGACCTCCTGGACGAGAAAAGCGTCCGAGCGCATCCTTTTGCGCAACTCCGCTTCAAAGCTCTTATCAAGCTCTTCAAAAAAAATCTTGCGGAACGCACTGTTCAACACAGGCTTGCGGCCGACAAAGGGGGTGAAGACCCTTTCCAGAAAAGAATGCAGGAAGGTACCGATATCGGAGGCCTCCAGCTCCTCTGAAACCCCTTCCTTTTCCTGCAGCCCCAGCACATACTGGTAATAAAACCGCAAGGGACAATTCATGTAGGTGTTGATGCTTGAGGCAGAAAAGCACATCTCTTTAAGAAAGGCTGTATGGGCCTTCTGTTTCTTGGCATGCGCCTCAAGCGGCGTCACCTTGATGCGGAATGCCCCGGCCGAAGGATGCAGGACGCCGATGTCCTTTTCCTCCTTTTCCTTTTCCCAGACCAGGGCCTCCACAAAACGGCTTTTTTCGCAGGTGTCCCGCTCCTGATAAAAAATGTGGGCCCGTCTTGCCGAAGCCACCAGGCGCATGAACTGGTAACGCTGAATCTCCTCTTCCTTCTCCAACCGGTTCAATCCCAGCTGGATCATGACATCCCTGGGAATCAAAGGTTCGTATACTTTGAGTTTAGGCAGGACGGACTCATTGGCGTCCAGGATAAAAACATCGTCAAAACCCAGGGAGCGCGTTTCAAAGAGCCCCAGGATCTGCAGACCCTTCAAAGGAGAACCGGAAAAAGAAACCATCTGCTCTTGCAGGCGCGCTTTAAAAATACGGAGGATCTCCTCCCGGGGGAAATGCTCGCGACAGAATGCAGCCCCGGCCATCTGGCGGCACATGACGTGCAGCTGCTCGACGATCTTGAGATTCAGGGGATATTTTTCCAGGGGGCTTTTTTCCAGGAGGGCGTCGAGAAAATCCTCAAGGACGGCTGCGAAATCCGCAAACGTCGCGACATGTTCCCAGCTGCTGAAAAGAAGCTTGTGCAGGCCGGCGAAGGCCTTCTTGAGGTCGGCTTTCTTGGTGCCGGAATCCATCCTTTCGAGCATCGCCGCGGCGCCCGCATAAAGCCCCTCTTCATCAAGGAGGTCTTTAGGATCGATGAACAGGCTTCCGCCCAGAGACGTCTGGATCGTGCCCGCCAGTATCTCTTCAGCTTTATGGACCAGGACGCGCGTCGCAGCCGCTTCAATGCCCCATTCAAGGTTCTTGACCAAAGGATGGCCCAACACGCCAAGATAATCCTTGACGTAATAGCCCTCGCCTTTGCGGGTCTCCTGGGCGCGGAAAATCAGATCAAAAAGGAAATAAAGGGAACTGCGGGAAACCGGATACCCCATGGACACATTGAAATCGCCGACAAAAGAAGCGATCTCGGAAAGGAACGGCACAAGGGTCGCCGGCTCGGGAAGCACGACAAGGGTGTTGCGGTAGTCGCCGCATTCTTTTAATGCCTGACGCGCCATGCCGATCTGCGAATGCAGGTCAAAACCGCAGCTGATCCTGACCTGGGGCCTGCGGGCCGGGGCCGCCGGGGGTTCGATGGGAACGCCGAAAACCGATGAAAGCCTTTGCAGAACGCTCCATTCGCCGGCCCGGCCCTGGAAGACCATTGTCGAACGTCCTTGGTCATGGAGGGTGCGCATCACTATTTCTTCGGTCCGGTGGAGATAAAAGAAATTGCAGAAAAAAATCCTCTCGAAATCATCCAGCCGCGCCCCTGCCGTCGCTTGCCGCGCCGCCAGAAGATAAACGAACCCGCGGCTGTAGGCCCGGGCCTCTTTCATCTTCCGGTGGAAATCCTCCCGCAAGAGATAGAGCTGCCCCAAAAGCTTATTGATGCTCTCGGGGACGTCGTAACCGATGTCTGCATGGGCGGCTACATCCTTCAAAGAAGGATTCTGAATGTCTTCCAGGTCAAGCTGCTCGAAGAACCCGAGGACCTCGCCGGCCCACGGCAGAAAACGCCAGAATTCGTTGCGCCCTTCCAAAAGGAAGGGAGATTCTTTTTGAGCAGTCCTGTAGATCTCAAAGCATGCCTCCAGATCGTTCAACCGGCTGAACCCTTCGCCCTGGCGGGATACGAGATATTCCATGAATTCATCGATGGTGAAGAACCGCGGCGAAAAGCTCGCCTGGCCGACGCGTTCGGCCAACGCCTTCTGGAAGAAAAGCTGCGGCCGGTGTCCACCGAAGACAAAGGCCAGGCGGGGCCAGGCGGCCGGCGCATAGGCGGCGACGATATCATCGGCCAGCTTGTCGATGAAACGGTCGCTCAAATCATAGGTGATCACGCTTTTCATATTGCTGAACCTCTAATAGATAATGGGCCATTTGGCTGCGACGATTTTGGTGCGAGACAAGAAGCGAGGACGCCGGTGTAGTCGCAGCACTACGCCAAGGACGAACGACGCCGTCGCAGCCCAAAAGCGACCAGCCCAGAAAGGGCGGACCTCCGCACTCCATTTCAAGGAGGGTCCAGCCCCGAGGGGGAGGCCCATCTTTGGCCTGCTGTTGCGTTGCTCTCCTTCGACAAGCTCAGGATTCGCCCTGAGCAAGCGAAGCGCGTCGAAGGGCTCCTCCTCGACGTGTCGCAGAGGACACGCCTTCGTCGTCGCGCCTTCCATCAGTCTCAAATCTGGGCCTCCAAATGTACCCATTATCTATTAGAGGCTCAGCATACTTCTTCCATCTTGGCGGTGTCGCAAAAAACCAAAAATCCCCTGACGCGCCGGCCGCTGAAAATTTCAGAAACAAGCCCCATATACTCGCTAACCTGCCGGCGCCCCTTTTCCACCTCTTCGTCCGACATCTTATAATCGACGACCCAGCAGGCATCCGGCCCGACCAGGAGACGATCGATACGCCTGGTGCGCCCCAAGCGGTCGATCACTTCTTTTTCAACCAGGACTTCGCGCCCTTGAGGATAAAAAACAGGCCGGCACGCGGCGGCCTCGACCAGGCGGACCGCAAGCGAACCGCATGCCTCCATCTCCTCGAAATCGGGAAACTCCAGGCTCGCCTGGCGCACGGCCAAGTCCAGGATCTTTTTGGGGTCCTTGCCGCTCAAATCCCCGATATAGGAAAGAATTTTATGGACGACCTCGCCTTTCAACAGCATGCGGCGGCGCCGGATCATGGCGCTATCCACAAATTCGTCTTTCAAGTAATGGATCCAATCCTGATAGGGGGCCGGCGGAATGTCTTCGGGAAACCCCGCCTTCGTCGCGGCCTCAACCCTTGTCTCCGGCAAAGGTTCCCCTTCCTCAACATCCGCGCTTCCCAGGAGACCCGCCGCAAAATTGGGACGGCGGCCGACGCGGGGGACAAAAATATAGAGCTCATCTTTCGCCCGCGTCAACGCCACATAAATACTGTCCAATTCGTCGATAAAACAACAGCCGTATTCCCCGCAGAACGCCTCCTCCAGAAGAGGCGAGAACATCCGCGACTTCTCCGTGAGGCGGATCAAGCTCATCTTGTCATCGCCGGCGGACGCCAAGACGCCTGGTACCTTGACCGCCATCTCCAGGAACGGCAAAATGCACACCCGGAACCCCAACCCCTTGGCCTTATGGATGGTCAACACCTTGACAGCGTCCGTCTTCGGCGGACGCACGTAGAAAACCTCTGCCAGGCCCGTCTCGAAGAATTCCAGAAAAGAAGCCAATGGACCATGGTCTTCTTCAGCCTCTTTGATCAGCTCCAAAAATCTCATAAAAAACGCCTGTTCGTCGCCAAAAATCTCCAGACAACGGAACCTGCGCAGGATGCTGATGACAAGTTCGTACAAAGGCACATAACCGACATTGCGGAAGAATTCCTCGATAAAATCCCCCCACGCCTTCGGGAAACGCTCCCGGAACTCCCTGTAAAAATAGATCCCGGCCTTTTTTTCACGCGCCTCGCGAAGACGGAAAAAGAAATCGTGAAGGGCCGCCTCCCCTATCCCGCTGGCCGCCTGGAATATCCGGCCGAGAATAAAAGACGCGAAAGAAAGATTGTCGATCGGAGACTGAAGGAATCTCAGGAACGAAACGAGCTCCTTGATCAGGGCGTTGTTGCGGATATCCAGGGTCTTCTCCGACTCGACGGGGATATCCGCGGCGATCAACCATTCGGAGATCGTCTCGACATCGTCATTTTCACGCACCAGGATCGCGATATCGGCGCGGGCAAAGCGTTTCTCAAGAT
>Ga0302253_1000574_pt1 | contig 28910 bp, 20 predicted proteins | sample AAG_RA_Trp_MG_FD_193537 | JGI IMG/M metagenome (GOLD analysis project Ga0302253, IMG submission 193537) | Enriched activated sludge microbial communities from anaerobic digester in WTTP, New Holstein, Wisconsin, United States - AAG_RA_Trp | ecosystem: Engineered > Bioreactor > Anaerobic >...
GCGCTGGTCTCGCTGAGCCCCGAGGCGGGCCTCAGCGTCAAGGTGCCGCCCGGCTACCGCGGCTGCATCCTGCCCATGGAGAACGAGCTGCTGCGCCTGGTCAAGCCCGGCGACCGCGTCGACGTGCTGGTCACCTTCGACGCCGTCATGGGCGACAGCCGCAAGGAGAAGGTCACGGCCACGATACTGCAGAACGTGCTGGTGCTCGGCGTCGGCACCAACCTCGGCCAGGGCATGTCGGGCGACATGGCCAAGGCCAAGGCCGGCAAGGAGGCCGCCGACCAGGCCTTCTCCGACAAGGGCGTGCTGAGCCTGGCGCTCAACCCCAACGAGGCCCAGTACCTCTCGCTTTCGGCCAAGACCGGCGACGTCTCCGTGGTCGTCCGCGGCCTGGGCGACATAGAACTGCACCCGATGGAGATCGCGAGCTTCAGGAAACTGATAAAGTAGCCCCGTCACCCGGGAGGATCTGGATGAAACGAACGATACTGACCTTCGCCGCGGCCGCCTTCCTGGCGGCGCCGGCGCTGGCCCAGAAGGCGGAGATGGTGGCCGTCAGCGCGGACATCGTGGAGATAAGCGGCTCGATACAGAAGACGCGCGGCTTCTCCTGGAGCCAGCTCTTCGAGTTCGGCGAGAAGTCGGTGCCCGGCATCATCCGCCTCGGCGAGTTCGAGCGCAAGACCCAGCTGAGCACCTCGCTCAAGCTCCTGGAGACCGAGGGCAAGGCCCAGCTCCTCTCCAATCCCAAGGTCATAGCCAAGAGCGGCTCGCAGGCCAATTTCACGGTCGGCGGCGAGGTCCCGGTCCCCTATTCCAACAACCAGGGCGTCGGCGCCGAGTTCAAGAAGCACGGCGTCATCCTGCAGGTGCTGCCGGTCATCCTGGCCGAGAAGAAGGACACCGTGGACGTGCAGATCGCGCTGGAGGTCTCCAACCCCGACTATTCCAAGCCGGTGGTCGTGGGCGGGACCACCATCCCCTCGATGATCACCAGGCAGGTGCAGACCGAGGTCGAGCTCAAGAGCGGGGAGACGCTCGTCATAGGCGGCCTCAAGAAGAGCAGCCGCAACGTCTCCCGGAACCGCGTGCCGATCCTGGGCCATATCCCGCTCATCGGCAAGCTGTTCAGCTCCACCGACATAGTGGAGGACCAGAGTTCGTTGTTCCTTTTCGTGACGTTCGAGATCATAAGGTAGGCCGGCGCCCGCAACGGCGGTCCGGCAAGGCGGTTAAAGATGGCGGAAGAGGTCGCCCTCCCCAGGGTGATAACGTTCACCGGCCCCAGGGAAGGGGTCGGGTCCACGTCGCTGGCGCTCAACATGGCGCTGGCGTGGGCCAATTACCAGAAGCGCAACGTGCTCATCGTGCCGATGGACCACATGTGCCGGCAGGAGCACGCCCAGCTGCTGGGCCTCAACCCGCCGTCCCTGGCCGAACTGGTCCGCATGCTCGGGCGAGAATCGATAGGCGCGCTGGGCTCGCTCATAAAGGGCAAGGTCCCGGTCTCGCAGTGGGGGGTGGGCGTGCTGCCCCTTTCCAAGCGCCGCACCGAGGCGTCCAAGCTCTCGCCGGACCTCATCATGCCGGTGCTCTCCAAGCTCTCCAATTCCTTCGATATCTTCCTCGACGTGGACCCCTATTTCCCGATGCAGGTCTTCGCCTTCGACATCTCGGACATGGTCTTCTGGGTCACCAACTCCAACGCCGCCAGCCTCAACGCCACGGCCGGGATCTTCCGCGAGGTCAACGAACTGCATTTCAACCTCAACAAGTTCGAGATCGTCTCCAACCTCTACGACATGCCCGGCGCGCTGGGCCCCAAGGAGGTGGAGAAGTTCTTCAAGCAGCTCGGCCGCGAGATCCTGGCCTTCATGCCCTGGGAGGACGCGCTGCCGGCGGCCGCCAACCAGAACAAGCTCCTCATAGTGGAGCAGCCCAACAGCCAGTGGGTCCGGATCCTGCGGGTGCTGCTGGGCCGCATGGCCGAAGTCCCTCCGACCGAGAAGCAGTGGGTCTCCAGCGTCTCGGCGGCGGAGTTCTCCCACGGCTCCGACATGCTCTGGCGCGCCGTGGAGCGCGAACAGCTGCCCGCGGCCGACAGCGGCCAGGGCGGCGGCAAGCCGCCGATCTCCGCGACCGGGGTCCGCACGGACGTCCCGCCCTTCTGGGACGAGCTCAAGATGAAGATGCACGGCCTGGTGGTGGCGGCGCTGGAGATAGAGCGCATAAAGCTGACCGACGACGCGGCGGGCAACCAGGAGACGCGCAAGAAGGTGGACGGCATCATCAACGGCCTGCTCCAGAAGGAGACGGCCTACCCCCTTACCCGCGAGCAGCGCGTGAAGTTCATCAACGAGCTGCTCGACGAGATCCTGGGCCTCGGCCCGCTGGAAGAGCTGATGCGCGACCCGGCCGTGACCGAGATCATGGTCAACGCGCCCGACCGCGTCTACATAGAGCGCGCCGGCAAGCTGATCCTGACCAAGTACAAGTTCCGCAACGACGAGCAGATCGTCCAGGTCATGAAGCGCATCGTGGCCCCGCTCGGCCGGCGCATCGACGAATCCGTGCCGCTGGTGGACGCCCGCCTCAAGGACGGCTCGCGCGTCAACGCCATCATCGCGCCGCTGGCCGTCTCGGGCCCGACGCTCACCATAAGGCGGTTCTCGGCCAAGCCGTTCACGGACGCCGACCTGATCAAGAAAGGCTCCATCTCGCAGAACTGCGTCGATTTCCTCAAGGCCTGCGTCAAGCTGCGCAAGGACATCATCATCTCCGGCGGCACCGGCACCGGTAAGACGACCTTCCTGAACATGCTGTCGAGCTATATCCCCGAGGACGAGCGCATCGTGACCGTAGAGGACACGGCCGAACTCCGGCTGCAGCAGGACCACTGGGTGCGCCTGGAGTCCCGTCCCCCGAACATCGAAGGCAAGAACGAGGTCACGATCCGCGACCTGGTCAAGAACTGCCTCCGCATGCGCCCCGACCGCATCGTGGTGGGCGAAGTCCGCTCCGCCGAGGCCCTGGACATGCTCCAGGCCATGAACACCGGCCACGAGGGCTCGCTGGCCACGATCCACGCCAACACCCCCCGCGACGCGCTGACCCGCATGGAGGCCATGTGCCTCATGGCCGGCGCCGACCTGCCGATCTGGGCGCTGCGCGAGATGATCTCGTCGGCCGTCCACATGATAGTGCAGCTGACCCGCTTCTCCGACGGCACGCGCAAGATCACGGCCGTCACCGAGATCACCGGCCGCGACGAGAATACGATCCTGACGCACGACCTCTTCAAGTACCACCAGACGGCCATAGACCACGCGACCGGCAAGGTCTCCGGCTATTTCACGGCCACCGGCGAGCCTCCCAAGTTCTTCAAGGATTTCGAGACCCACGGCATCCCCCTGCCGGTGGACCTCTTCTGGACCGAGGAGCAGAAGCGGGCCAGGGCCGGGGGGCAGAGGCAATAGCGGAGCCATGAAAAGGATACTTCTGATAGCGATCGCGGCGTCCTGCCTGGCCGTCCCCCGGGCCGGGGCCTCCGTTTTTACCGGGGCCGAAATGGACGAGGTCTCCTGCGCCGCCCTCAAGCTGCAGCTCTTCTACTATTACCTGGACCCCGGCCGGGAGCAGAAGATCCTGGACCATACGTTCAAGTGCCGCGGCCGCGACAGCCGGCTGGTCATGCCGCAGTGGATGATCGACGAAGTGGCCGCCATGTCCGGGAAGCCCGCCTGGCGCGATCCCGAGGAGGGCGAGCTCTCCGAGGCCATGCTCTGGCAGCACACCGTCTCGATCCTCTACGAGTTCATGGAGATCAGCCGCAAGACCTTCCCGCCGGACCAGGGCGGGGCGGCCATAGCGCCGGCCCTGCTCGTCAAAGAGTATTCGGACATGCGCATCCGCTTCCAGATGTCGCTGGACCGCCTCTACCGGGCCCGTCTCAACGATTCCCTGGGCGGCCGCGGCCGGAGCCTGCTGGCCACCTTCTCCCTCATACTCAAGCAGATGGAGAGCATCGCGGACGCGATCTCCAGCGCGGACTCCAAGGCCTACGCCGAGGCGGTCACGGCCTCGGCCGTGCTCTCCCAGGACGCCTTCTTCCAGGTCTTCGAGCCCCCGCGCAAGTACGAGGCGCCCAAGGTCTTCTCGCGCGCCGAGGAGCTCGTTTTCGTGGGGGCCACGGTCATCGGCATAATCTTGGTCTTCACCGCGGTGCGCCTCTTCTTCATGCTCAACGAGAAGGAGACGGACCGCCTCGTCCAGGATTACGCCGGCCGCGTGAACCGGTGGACCGACGACTTCTCCCGGCAGTTCATGACGGTAAAGGTCCATTACCTGGTATTCGCGCCGGCCGCCGTCTTCGCGCTGCTGGGCCTGCTCAGCTTCAACCTGCCGATATTCCTGCTCATGTCCGCGCTGGGCATGTACGTCGGCCTGCGCACGCCCACGATGGTGCTCAACAGCATGAAACGCGGCCGCGGCCGGAAGATAGACACGCAGCTGATGGACGCGCTGATCCTGATGTCCAACTGTCTGCGCTCGGGCCTGGACGTCGTGCAGGGCTTCGAGATGGTGTCCAAGGACCTGCTGCCCCCGATCGCCGACGAATTCTCCCTCGTCATCAAGAATTACCAGCTCGGCATGCCTTTCGAGAAGGCGCTGGGCGTCATGGAGGAGCGCGTGGAGTCCAAGATGCTCTCCTACATGATACGCGCCATCGTGCTGCAGCGGCAGATGGGCGGCAACCTGACCAAGGTCTTCGAGCGCATCGTGGTCGATATCCGCGAGGAGTCCAAGCTGGAGGAGAAGACCAAGGCCATGACGGCGCAGCAGAAGATCCAGTCCATAGTCGTGGGCATCATGCCCTGGATCATGGTCTCCGTCATGTTCATGTTCCAGCCGGAGACGATGATAAAGTTCTACGGTTCCCCGCTGGGCATGATGACCTTCATTTTCTGCGCTATCTGGATAGGCATAGGCATGAAGGTCGTCTCCAGCCTCGGGAAGATAAGGGTCTAGCCGGCGCTTTATGGAACAATTCGTGAACCTGCTGATGCTCGCCCTGCTGTTCGCGGGCTCCATGGCCGCCTTCACGGCGGTGCAGCGCTTCCTGCGTCCGCCCGACATGGGCCCTTCCCCCGTGGGCGATATCAGCGACATGGAGGGCAAGGAGGTCTCGGTCTTCTCCAGGCTCGACCCCAACCGCAGCTGGCTGGAGCGGGTGGACCTGTTCCTGGCCCGCGGCCTGGGGCTGGAGCGCAAGCTGGAGGAGACCTACATGCTCCTCGGCAAGCCGGCGAGCAGCGACCCGCTCAAGATGCTCCACGCCAAGGAACTCACGGCGATAGGGCTGTCGGCCGGGATGTTCCTGCTCAGCGACTCCTTCGCCTCGCTCATCTTCCTGCCGCTCGGCTTCTTCCTGCCGGACGGGCTCATCTATTCGCGCCGCATCCGCGCCAGGCAGGACGACATAATCCGCAACTTCCCTACCTTCGTGGACCTGTCGGCCCTGATGATAGAATCGGGCCTGGACTACATGACGGCCTTCGACAGGATCGTCAAGATCTCGACCCAGAAGACGGGGCTGGAACTGGAAGTGGAGCGCATGATAAACGAGATCCAGCTCGGCTATTCCCGCCGGGACGCGCTGCGCAACCTGGCGCTGCGCACCGGACTGCAGGAGATCCGTTCCTTCGTCGGCCTGATCATCCAGTCGGACGAACTGGGCACCAGCCTGGTCGAGCTGCTGCGGAACTTCTCCGCGGACATGCGTTTCCGCCGCCTGAACAAGGCCGAGAAACTGGCGGCGCAGGCCTCGACCAAGATGCTCATCCCGCTGTTCATCTTCATCTTTCCCACGGTGTTCATCCTGATGCTCGCGCCCATGATCACCGACCTGCTGATGGGCGGGGCGCTGCCGTTCTGACGCGCCGGGGCCGGTCCGGCGAAGCGAGGCCGCTTTTATGAAAAACAACTTCCTGTCCCTGCTGCTCCTGGCCGCCGCCGCCCCGGTCTTCGGCCAGGCATCGGCGGGGGACACCATGCGGCATGGTGTCCCGGTACAATCGGTCCACACCGAGGAGTCCCTCTTCCTGAACATGCAGAAGATCGGCCTGGGCGCCCTGGACGACGCCGAGGAGAAGAAGAAGTTCCTGGACACCGTGAAGCTGGAGAAACAGAAGATCCAGTACAAGATGCTGCAGGGCGTCTACGACAACGCCTACGAGCTCTACCGCTCCGGCGATTACGAAAGCGCCAGGGACATGGCGGCCCGCATCCTCGCCATCGACCCCAACTTCCAGGACGCCGCGATGATCCTCGAGGCCTCCGACCAGCTGCGCGGCAGCGCCCGCCCCGCGCTCTCGGAGCGCGTGATGATAGAGGACCGCTTCAAGGCCGCTCTTTCCCTTTACCAGGAGGGCCGCATCGTGGAGGCCCACCGGGCGATGGAGGAGGTCTCCAAGCTCGCCCCCAACAACATAAAGGCCCGGTACTGGCTGGGCCGCATGAAGGACAATCTCAAGGATTACTACGTGGCCAAGGGCGAGGAGGACTACGCCCGGCGCGACCTGAAAGGGGCGCTGGACAATTACTACAACGCCCTGCTGATAAAGCCCCGCGACAACGCGATAATCGAGCGCATAGCCCGCTCCGAGGAGGAGCTGCGGCGCGAGCGCGCCACGGACGGCCTTAAGACCGCCCTCGAGGCCTACGCCCGCGGCGACCTGAAAGGCGCCCACGACGGGCTCCGCCGGGTCCTGGAGATACAGCCGGGCGACGCCAAGGCCGGGAAGCTCTTCAGCGACGTGCGCGGCGAGATAGAGCAGGGGTTCCTGGAGAGGGGAAAACAGCTTTACGGCAGGCGCAAGTACACCGAAGCCATCGGCGAATGGGACAAGGCGAAGCCTTACTCGGAGAATCCCAAGTACCTCGCCCAGCTCGTCTCCCGGGCGAAGCAGCAGATGAAACTGGAGGAGGACGCCCGCCGTCGCCGCGCCGAGGAGGCCGCCCGCCGGGCGCGGGAGGAGGAGGAGCGCCGCGCGAAGGAGGAGGAGGAGCGGCGGAAGGCCGAGGAGGAAGCTAGGCGCAAGGGCCTGGCCTCCGGCCCGGTGGAGAAGAAGCCCCAGGTCGTGACCGAGGAGAACCGGGTGTCGGCGCAGCGCCATTACATGGAGGGCATCAAGCACTTCCAGAGCGCGAACTACGAGAAGGCCCGCGACGAATGGACGATAGCGCGGCAGCTCGATCCCGGCAACGCCGACGCGGAGGCCGGCCTCAAGCGCATAGAACAACTGCTTTCCGGGGGGCGCTAGGAACGCCGCGAAGGCGCTCCGGAGACGCCCCGGGCGGGCCCCGCGCGCCGCGCGGGGCGTAATATTTCCGCAATCCCGGCGTAGTATATTATAACTATGAGACTCACCGGCAAATGGCTGCTGTGGTTCGTGATGATCGGCGCCTACGTGATGGTGCTGGGCGGGGTCTTCTATTACAACCTCTTCAAGTGGACCTTCGACGAGAAGCTCAAGCAGGACATCGTCGAGACCGTCAAGGTCTACGCCCCCACGCTGCGCAACGGCCTGCTCAGGAACCCGCGCGCCATAACCTTCGAGGAATACGACATCATGCAGTCCCTGGCCAAGGACGAGCGCATCAGCTCGCTGGTCTACATCAGCCGCCAGGGCGCCATCCGCTGGTACAAGGAGCCCCGCTTCCTGGGCATGCCCTGGGACGAGTTCCAGAAGCAGGTGCCGCCCCCGACCGACGCGATAACGCAGGCCTACCTCTCCAAGATGCCCAAGACGCGCCAGGTCCCCAAGGAGCCGTTCTACGAGATAGCCTTCCCTTTCTCGGTGCGCGGCGAGATCGTCGGCATCGTCGACGTGCTGGTCTCGCGCGCCGGCGCCGAGGTGCTGATAGGTTCGGCGATGCGCAAGTACGTCTTTCTCGCCGTCGGCGTGCTGTTCCTGCTGGGCCTGCCCCTCTATTTCTTCTTCCACCATTACGTCATCGCCCCGCTCGAGGTGCTGCGCGACAGCGTGGAGACCATCTCGCTCAAGAGCATGGAGCTGCGTTTCGTCAACCGTCCCGACGAGGTCGGCGAGCTCGGGCAGGCCATCTCCGCGTTCCTGCAGAAGATAAAAGGCGAGATGGAGTCCCAGATCAGCAAGGACAAGAAATACAAGGACGCGGAGCAGAAATGGTGGCGCGCGCTGCTGGGCGTCATAATCCCGCCGGACGAGTACGTGATAGTCGTCGACGAGAACAACAGCGTCCTCTACGCCAACTTCGAGCTGGGCGAAGGCCCGGACGCGAAGAACCTGCACCTGCTCGACGTCGTGGACAGTCAGCAGCAGAACCTGCTGCGCCTGGTCGGCCAGGGATTCGAGAGCCCGAACCGGACCATAGAGGGCGAGACGGTCTTCAAGGGCCAGTCCTCCAGGGTCAAGGTCCTGCACGTGGGCGAGGGAGCGGACCTGAGCCGCACGCTCATCCTTTTCTCACCCAAGAAACCGGTCTCCATCAGCGTCTGAGGCGTCCGGCCCGCCGATGAGAACGAGAATAATAGCCATCTTCGCCTCCGCGGCGCTCTACGCGGCCCTGATGGGCGGCATCTCCCTCTACCAGTTCCTGAAGAACTCGGGGGCCGAGCGGCGCCGGGACGAGGTCCTGGCCTCGCTGCGCGGGCGCGCGCCGATGCTGATCAACGCGGCGCTGAAAAGCCCTTCCGCCGTCACGCTGGAGGAATACGATTTCCTGGAGAATTTCTCCAGGGAACCGGGGCTGGGCGAACTGGTCTACCTCGCGGCCGACGAGACCGTCCGCTGGCACCGCCAGCCGGGGGCCATAGGCCGCCCCTCGCGGGAGATCGTCCACGAGACTTCCTTCGCCACCGGCGTGGTCGCCAGGGCCTTCTCCACGCTCTCCTTCGCGGCCGCCAGGGCGCCTTCGGGCGACCTGGAAGTGGTGGTCCCTTTCTCGGTGAAGCGCCGCCCCGTGACCCTGCTGGCCTTCACGCTCTCCGCCGCGGAGCACAGGCGGGCCGCGGCGGCCGGCGTCGTCCGTTACGCTTTCCTCGCGCTGTCCGCGGTCCTGCTGCTCTGCGCCGTCCTCTACTTCCTCCTGCGCCGCTACGTGGAGAACCCGCTCTCCTCGCTCGCCTTCTGGATGGACGGGGCGTCCCTGCGGGGGGGCGACCAGGCCCGCGCCGCACCTCCTCCGCCTGCGCCCGGGGAGGTCTCGGCGGCCGCCGCCAGGCTGGCCGCCCGGGCGCGGGACGAATTGGCCGCGGTCGAGAAGCGCCTCGCCTCGGTGGTCGAGACCGAGCAGGCCTGGTGGCGCGCGCTGCTGGGCGCGGCGGCGCCGGCCGGGGCCCGCGTGATAGTCGTCGACGAGAACAACAACGTCATCTACTCCAATTCCGGCCCCGGGGAGGTCCGCGGCGGGGAGAAGGTGCATCTGCTCGACGTCGTGGACAGCAACCAGCAGGACCTGCTGCGCCTGATCGGCGAGGCCTTCGAAAGCCCCGGCCGGGCGGTGGAGGGCCGCGCGGCCTTCCGGGGCCGCCCCGTCCGCGTCAAGGTCCTCCACGTGGGGGAAGGGGCCGACCTGGGGCGCACCCTCATCCTCTTCTCCGCGGCGGACGCCCCGGCCGCCTGAGCGTCTTGCAAGACCTTTAAAAATTGCTAAGATAGGACGGGGCGCCGCGCCGAACGGGCCGGCCGCCGCCACTATCATGTCGCCGAGCGGAGGTCAAGAGAAGATGAAACTGGAAATACGCGGAGTGCAGCTGAGGTCGCTGGTCATGTCGTCCGTGCCGGCGGTCCTGGCCTGTCTGGGCCTGCTGGGCGGCCTTATCACGTTCTTCCTGATCGACAATCCGCAGGTCTCCTACATGGCTTTCGGCCAGAAGCTGCTGGCTTCGGCCGTTTTTTCCGTCCTGTACATGCTGCTGATGGCCGCGCTGATCGTGACGGCCTCCTTCATCTACAACGTGCTGACCTCCGTGCTCGGGATGAGCGGGGTCCGCTTCGAGATCGAAGAGGTGACCGAGGGGGACCAGGACAACCCGTGAAGATCAACGTAATATTCGCTTCCAGGGATTTCTCCAGGGCCTCGCTGATCCTGGAGATGCTCTCCCGCCAGGGTTACTCCGTCCTTACCGCCCACAAGGCCCGCGAGGTCATGGGCCTGCTGTCCGAGAAGAGCTTCGACCTGCTGATCATGGGCCAGAACCTGGCCGACGAGGAGGGCCTGAGCTTCCTCAAGAACCTCCGGGCCAAGAACAAGACGCTGCCCGTCATAGCGCTGCTGGAATCGCCGGACACCTACCTCGACCATATGCCCTCCGGGCTGACGGCCGAGGCCTTCCACCTCCAGGGCTCCTCCGGCGCCCCCAGGATCACCTACAAACTGGCCTTCTTCCAGCTCGGCGCCGACGAGTGCCTCAGCTGCAACCAGGACCTGCACGAGAGCATGGCGCGCATCCGCGCCGTGGTGCGCCGCACGGCGGCCGTGCAGCCCGAGGAGCTCATCAAGATGGGCGAGATCGAGCTCAACATGTCGAGCTATACCGTCAAGATAGCGAACAAGGAGATCACGGTCACCGCCAAGGAGTTCGACCTGCTCTACGTCTTCCTGAGCTCCCCGAACCGCGTGCTCTCCCGCCCCTACCTGATCGAGCGCGTCTGGGGCTACAACTATTTCGGTTCCCCCAGGACCGTGGACGTGCACGTCAGGCGCCTGCGCGCCAAGATGGGCAAGGCCGCCCGCTACGTCCATACCGTGCCCTGCGTAGGGTACAAACTCGTGCCCGGTCCGAAATAACGGAGGTCCCAGAATGTCCCACAAAGTCCTGATAATAGACGACGACGCCCATCTCAGGGAAGGCCTCGCGGAAGTCCTGGACGCCGAGGGGTTCTCCTGCTCCGAGGCGGCCAACGCCAGGGCCGGCATCGACCTGGCCAAGAAGCACAATCCCGACGTGGTCATCATGGACATACAGCTGCCCGACTTCAGCGGGTTCCAGATCTGCCAGGAACTGCGCAAGCACTCCAGGGACTTCGTGCTCATCATGATGACCGGGCGCTTCCTCTCCGCCGAGGAGAAGACCCAGGGCTTCGAACTGGGCGCGGACGAGTATATCACCAAGCCCTTCGACATACAGGAGCTCTCCATACGCATCAGACAGCTGCTGTCCAGGAAGGGCAAATGAAGCGCCTGCTGCCCGCTCTGTTCCTCGCCTGCTCTTTCCAGGCCGCTCCCGCCCGCGCGGCGGGCCCGTCCCTGGAGCTTTATTTCGAGGCGATGGACGGCCAGAGCTGGCAGTGGTTCTTCATGGCCGACGCCGCCCGCCGGCGTCTGCCGGCCGCGAAGCTGGAGGTGCTGCCGCTGGTCTCCAAAGGGGAGTCGGGCTGGGTCTCCAAGCGCGGCGAGCCGGAACTGGAGGAGTCGGCCAGGATAGCCTGGATCTCGGCCGGGAAGCCGGAGGCGCTGTTCAACTATCTCAACGCCCGCTCCCTGAGCCCGTGGGCCGACGGCTGGCGCGACGCGGCCCTGTTCGCCGGCCTGGACCCCGACGAGCTGGGAAAGAAGTCCTCCGAAGCCCGCGAGGAACTGCTGGGCGGCCTTTACGAACGCGCCGCGGCGCGCAAGGCGGAGTCCACCGCCCTTTACATAGACGGCAAGCCTTACGGGGGCGGGCAGCGCCTGCTGGACCTCTACGCCGCGGTCAACGCCGCCCTGCCCGAGGCCGAGCGCCTCTATAAACCCGCCGCCGCGGCCCCCCCGGGCGCGCCGGCGGCCGCGGCCCGCACCCCCAGACTGCGGGTGCTGGGCTCGGAAAAGGACGGCATAACCGGCGACCCCGCCGTGACCGGCGCCTTCAAACGCTATTTCGCGGACCTCAGGCCCGAAGAACTGGATTACGCCTCCGCCGCGGCGCGCAAGCTGCTCAAGTCCCCTAAATCGCTGCCCGCCTATGTCCTGGAGGATACGCCGGAAGTGCGCAAGGCCTTCGGCCAGGCCATACAGGCCGGCGCCTTCGAGGAGGCGGGGAAGAACTTCGTCTATTACGACAAGGGGCGCAAGTCGCTGCTGCCGGGCGCGAAGCGGACCCCGGGCACGCTGGAGCTTTTCACGATGAGCCAGTGCCCCTTCGGGGTGCAGGCCGCCAACGCGCTGATCGACGCGCGGAGCAAAGGCCTGCTGCCGAAAGGCACCGACATCGTCATCCGCTACATCGCCGACGTCGCCGACGACGGGAAGGGAGGCCTTTCCTTCAAGAGCCTGCACGGCACCCCCGAGTGGGAGGAGAACGCCCGCCAGCTCTTCATCATGAAGACTTTCCCCGACAAGTTCTACGCCTACCTGGCCGCGCGCAACAAGGACGTGATGTCCAGCAGGTGGGAGAGCGCGGCCGAGGCCGCCGGCGTGGACCCGGCGAAGGTCTCCGCCGGCTTCGAAGAGGGCAAGCGCCTGCTGGCCGAGAACGTCAAGCGCTCGAACGAGCTGGGGATAGGCACCTCCCCGACCTTCCTGGTCGAGGGGCGGCTGCTGGTCACCGGCCTGGGCGGCCTGGCGCAGGTCAAGGGCTTCGAGAAGGTGACGGGCAGCGCCCCGCCTCCCGGACAGGGCTGTTCCCAATAGCGCCCTTTCCTCAATAAAGAAATATTTCGGCAACACGGTTTTGTGATAATATCCGTGGCGGCGCGCGGAGCGCCCGGGCCACGGAGACAATTTTATTATGACGCAAAGAAGGAAAAGAGGCCGGCTGTTCTACAAGTTCCTGTTCGTGTTCCTGCTGGTCTCGCTGGTGCCGCTGGGCGTAGTGGGCTACTACCTCGTCAACCTGACCCAGGTCACGCTGAACAAGGCCATCACGCGCGACCAGGAATCCCTCGCCGTCGGTTTCGCCGACACGGTCTCGACCTATATCACCTCCTTCCGCAACGTGCTCTACGACGCGGCCCACCTGAGCGACTTCGTCGGCATGGACGTCGAGAAGCAGAAGAACATGGTGAACAACATCATGCAGCTGCACGCGGCGTTCCTCGAGATCTCCGTCGTGGCCGCGGACGGCCAGGAGACGATCCGCATCGGCCGTTTCCTCAAGGACACCAAGCTGCGCGACTTTTCCAACGACGGCATCTTCCAGAAGGCCGTGACCCGCGGCGAGTTCATCGGCGGGCTCGAGCGCTACATGGGCTCCTACCCGACGCTGACCGTCGGCATACAGATAGTCAGCCCCTCCGACAACAGGGCCGTCGGCGCCGTGCTGGCCAAGCTCAGCCTCAACGGCCTCTCGGGCATCCTGAAGACCAGTTTCCCGGAGAACACGCACACCCAGGCCGCCGTCATAGATTCGAGCGGCTTCCTGGTGGCCCACTCCGACCTCGACGAGGTCTACAAGTCCGACGCCAGGCTTCCCGAGGACGTGCTCAAGATCCTGCTGCAGAACGACGCCAAGACAGGGGGCGGGGAGATCCTGCTCGACAACGGCGAGCGCGTGCTGGGCGCCTTCGCCGAGGCGGAGGAGCTGGGCTGGGTCGTCTACATCCAGCGCTCGGTCTCGGTCGCCTACCAGGCCTCGGCCGACATGCTCAAGCGCACCTACAAGATGGGCGGCTACGTCTTCCTGTTCGTGCTGATCCTCGGCTACGCCGTCTCGCTGGTCATCGCCCAGCCGATACAGGCGCTGCGCGAGGCGGCGATAAAGCTGGGCGAGGGCGACTTCGACTACCTGCCCGACCTCAGCATGCCCAACGACGAGATAGGCGAGCTGGCGCACACTTTCATGCAGATGAGCGAGTCGCTCAAGGTCAAGACGGCCGAGATCATGTCCGCCAAGGACGAGCTCGAGCGCCTCAACCGCAGCCTCGAGAACCGCGTGGAGGCGCGCACGAGGGAACTCCGCAGCGCGCAGGACGAGCTGATCAAGAAGGAGCGCCTGGCCGCCATCGGACAGATGTCCTCCGTCGTAGGCCACGAGATCCGCAACCCGCTGGCCGTCATCAACAACTCCGTCTATTTCATCAAGACCAAGCTCGGGGCCATGCAGCAGCCGGCGGACCCCAAGATGCTCAAGCATATCTCGATAATCGAATCCGAGATACGCCAGGCCAACGGCATCATAGACGAGATCCTGGGTTTCGCCAGGACGCGCGAGTTCAACCTCAAGCCCGCCCACCTGAACGCCTACCTCGAGGACCTGACGATGTCGTTCCCGTTCCCGCCGCACGTGGAACTGGTCAAACAGTTCGACCCCTCCAATCCCGGCGTCAATATAGACGCCGACCAGCTCACGCAGGCCCTGCGCAACCTGATAAAGAACGGCATCGAGGTCATGCCCGAACGCGGACACGTCTATGTCCGCAGCGAGGTCGTCTCGCCGGACTGGGTGCGCGTCGATATCGAGGACACCGGCCCCGGCATCCCCAAGGACGTCCTGGAGAAGATCTTCGCCCCGTTCTTCACCACCAAGGCCCGCGGCACCGGCCTGGGCCTGGCCGTGGTCAAGAAGGCGGTGGACGGCCACAAGGGCAAGGTCGAGGTGGTCAGCACCGTCGGCAAGGGCACCTGCTTCAAGATCTACCTCCCTATTGTAAATATCAGTCAAAATAAGTGATAATTTGGGGTCAGGTCTTCACTTTCGACCTGGCGGAGTCCGGCCTTTCCGCGGGGAAAGGTCAAAAGTAAGGACCTGACCCCTTCTATGGGAAGCAAGATACTCATCACCGACGACGACTCGCACCTGCGCGAGACGCTCCGCGACCTCCTGGAAATGGAGGGCTACCAGGTGTTCGAGGCGGCTTCCGGCGCCGAGGCCATGAAGATGGTGGTCTCCGACTTCTTCCACGTCATCCTGATGGACTTCAACCTGACCGACAAGACCGGCATCGAGGTCATCAAGGACATCCGCAAGCTCAACACCGACAGCCAGATCCTGATGATGACGGCGCACGCCTCGCTCGACACCGCCGTCAAGGCCATCCAGGAGTCGGTCTACGACTTCCTGATAAAGCCCGTCGATTTCAACTACCTGCGCCGCGCCATCAAGAAGGCCGAGGAGAAGCTCTACCTCGAACAGGAGAACAAGCGCTTCATCGATATGCTGCGGCGCAACAACGAGCAGCTCGACCGGCTCAACAACATGAAGTCGAAGTTCCTGTCGATGGCCTCGCACGACCTGTCCAATTCGCTGATGACGCTGCAGATCAGCTTCGAGATGCTGGCCGGCACCATCAAGCCCAACGACGACCAGAAGAAAAAGATGGACTTCATCACCGCGAGCATCACGCAGATCTCGCGGCTGATAGGCGACCTGGTGGACTGGGCCTCCATCGAGCAGGGCAAGTTCCGGCTGGAGAAGAACTATTTCGAGATGGACAAGCTGGTCGCGGAGCTCGTCGCCGGGCCCAGGGCCCGCGCGCAGCAGAAGAGCATCACGATCGACTACAAGATAGGCGAGGGCCTCAAGATGGTCTGCGCCGACAGGCGCCGCATCGGCCAGGTGCTGCTCAATCTCCTCGAGAACGGCATCCGCCACACGCCGCGCGGCGGGAAGATAACCGTCTTCGTGGAGAAGATGGAGGATTCGGTCTGCGTCTCGGTGACCGACAACGGCGAAGGCATACCGCCCGACGTGCTGACCAAGCTTTTCCAGAGCTTTTACCAGCCGGAGGGCGGCAAGTCGCCGCACGGCCGGCTCGGCCTCGGCCTGAGCATCTCCAGGGAGATCATCCAGAGCCACGACGGCCGGATATGGGTGGAGTCGGAGGGGGAGGGGAAAGGTTCTTCCTTCAGGTTCACCATCCCTTTCGCCAAGGAAGGGTCCCAGAAAGAGGGCGCGCCCCGTTCGCAGCAGCTGCCCAGGCAGCTGCCGCCCGCCCAGCAGCAGTAAACGCCGGGAACAGAGGGGACACCATGAAGCATGATGTCCCCGCGGGGCCCGGCGGAGAAAACAAAGCAAGGAGCTAGAAACATGGCAAGCCCCAAAAAGACGGTGACGGTGCTGATAGCGGACGACCAGACCCTTTTCCGGGAGGGTATAAAGGACCTCCTGGAGGACGAGAAAGGCATAGAGGTGGTGGGCGAGGCCTCCAACGGCCCCGAGGCCGTCTCCATGGCCAAGAAGATAAAGCCGGACGTGATCCTGATGGACATAAAACTGCCCCAGATGGACGGCGTCTCGGCCACCCGCATCATCCGCAAGGACTGCCCGTCGACGAACGTGCTGATCCTCTCCTCCTACGAGGACGAGGCGCATATCACCGAGGCCATACAGGCCGGCGCCAACGGCTACCTGTCCAAGATGCTCCCCGCCAGCGAGCTGGTGCACGCGCTCAAGACGTTCAACAGCGAGGGCGTCATGATCCCGCAGCCGATCATGGGCAAGCTGATACAGGGCCTGCGCCAGATGGGTCCCGGCGGCTACGACAGCGCCCCGGACTCGCTGACCGCCACCGAGATAAAGGTGATGGCGCTGCTCGGCAAGGGCAAGAGCAACAAGGAGATAGCCGCCGAGCTCGGCTGCTCCGTCAAGACGGTCAAGAACCACCTCAACAGCATCTTCCAGAAGCTGGGCGTCAACAACCGCACCGAGGCGGTGGTCAAGGCCATAGAGAAGGGCCTGATCTCGCCGGAAGACGGCGCCCGGTAAAAGGGCCGCGGGGAGCCGCGGGGACGCCATGCCGAATGGCGTCCCCGGGCGCCCTTTAAGAGGCGTCCGCCACGGGCGGGCGCCTTTCCATTGGCGCCCCGCAACACTTATTTAACACGCGCGCGCTATAATATCCTGAGGGTATTGAAAAAAGCCCGTTCCGGTGGTATAACATCGTGACGGGACGGACGGCGGAAGGAAAACCGGGATGATGGAACTCGACCTTTTGAACTGCCTGCCCCGGCCGGGCCTGCGCCCGAGGCGGGGGCAGACCCTGGTCGAGTACATGCTGATGCTCGCCGTCGTTGTCGGCGTGGCGCTGATGCTGGGGATAGCCTTCCACAGGAAGTTCCTGGGCGGCTTTTTCACCCTGATAGGCATGGTCATAGGCGGAGGGACGCCCTCCTGAGAGGGGAAGGATATGGACGGGACCGGGTCGGGGAAACTCTCCGGACTCGCCGGCCTGAAGAGGGCCGGCCAGGTCCTCGTTCCCTCGATCTTCGTGATCCCCACGCTGCTGCTCTTCGTCTACCTGATCTTCGAGACCGCCAAGATCTCGCGCGAGAAGATCCGCCAGCAGTTCGCGGTGGACTCGGCCGCCTTCATCCAGATGGGCGACTACACCAATTTCTTCAACCGCACCGCCTACGTCAACGGCGCCTTCCCCTACCGCATCTTCAAGGAGGCCTTCGAGTGCCCCTCCCTCACTCCCGGCACGGACCACGTCTACCAGCGCAGCCAGGGCACCGGGGACGTCTGTCTCTACGACATGCTCTACGAGAACGGCGTCATCCCCAAGTCGGTGGACCCCATGGACGAGAAACGCCAGGTGCAGCCCAAACCGCTGGACTCCCATACCAAGTGGGACATCCGCTACGACGACAGCCTGCGGCCGGGCATCAACGACCTGCAGCCCGGCGACGAGCTGAACGAGCGCCTGGTGCTGATAACCCAGGAGCAGGGGCAGTACATCATGATCTTCTGGAACGAGGCCTCCGGCTTCGTCTACAAGTTCTACGCCCAGGTCTATACGCTGCTGGGTTCCGTGCAGGAGTCGCAGTACACGGTGTTCAAGCGGCTGACCGAGAACTTCAACTTCTTCCGCAAGTCCTATTATCTCAACGCCTCCCCGCCGGAGTGCCTGGAGAACCCGTCCGCCTGCGGAGAGGACGGCCTCAGGTCCGGTCCCAGCAACTTCATCTCCAACCGCGTCAGCAAGAGCAACGGCAATTTCGCGATGCATTTCGTCCAGAAGCTCAAGTTCTTCTGCAAGAAGCCGCTCTCGGGCATACCGCCGTACCAGCTGGTGGAAACTCCCGACATCGACATGCCGTCCCCCGGCCTTTTCCAGGTGGCGTCGGTGGAGAAGTCCTCCCTGAAAACGCTCGGCGAGGGGATAGAGATCTTCCAGGGCTGGAACGCGGGCGGCAACTACTTCCAGGTGCCGCTGGACACGCTGGCCGCCTGCAGCGAGACCGGCAGGCCCTGCGTCCACGCGCGCATCGCCACGCAATGCCCCGCCATGTGGGGGGGCGGCTGGTCGGGCAAGAACAACTGCGTCTGGCCCAACCCCACGCCCAAATACCAGACGAGGCTCTACCCCTGACCCCCCTCATGACCCGCAAGGACCCCGGAATAAGAGCGCTGCTGGAGGCCTCCGGCCTGTGGCCCCGCGCGCCCCGCTTCAGGAGGGGGCAGGCGATGACCGAGGTGGTGCTGCTCTTCCCCATCTTCATGATCATCGCTTTCCTCACCATCAAGATCTTCCAGCTGCTGGTGCTGGTGCAGAAGATGGAGATCGCCTCGTACTACGCGGGCCGCCGCTGGCAGCTGGAGTCCCACATCAACGTGGGTTACTCGCCGGACGACCAGAAGCTCAAACAGGACATAGAGAAGGTGGTGCAGGGCTATATCAGCTCCGGCACGGACGCGCGGCAGGTAAAGCTGGATATAGAGAGGACCCAGGTCTGGAACGTGGTGACTATCTCCGTGGAGACCCGTCCGCCCGGCCTGCGGCTCTTCTGCAAATATCCCAAGCAGACCGTCTGCGCCTACCCCTACGGGGACGCCTGCGTCAACGGCTACGATTATATCTGCGGCGGCGGCAAGAAACTCGAAGTGGTCAAGTACGTGCCCAACCGGGACCGCCCCATCCAGTTCGTGCTGCCCGGTCTGCAATAGGGGGGGGCTTGAAAATCCGCGTTCCGCCTGCTATAACATTGGCGAGCGTGAGCGCGGCCCGGAGATGGTCCCACCATTCCCCCGGCCGCAGGTGTCTTTTATCGGTCCGCGGGTGGCTGCGGAAAGCGTGAGCGGGGTTCGCGGAGGATCTATGCAGGACAAGAAAAAAGAGCGGGGCGCCGGTAATTTCCTCTGGCTGCTGCCGGTGGGGGCCTTCCTCCTGGTGGGCAGCATTATCGCCGTCGCGGTGATGAAGGACGCGGCTTCGGACCTGGCCGGCCGTCCGCAGGCGGGCGACCTGTCCTCTTCCGGGCTCGCCGCGACCGGCGGCGGCGCCGCGGGCGGCGCGCACGAGTTCTTCTCCTCCGAAGAGACCCTGGACGAGGAGGCGGTGGCTTCCTACGACCGCTATAAGTCGGAGGTCGAGGACCGCCTGTACGAGAAAGGCCCCTCCTCCGGCAAGGTGAGCGCTTTCGCCGGCGCGGACGGCGGACGGACCGCGGCCGCGGCGGCCGATAACGGTACGCCCGGCCCCGCTCCTTCCGCCGGCGGGCACGGCGGCCCGGCCCCCAGGCTGGCGTCCGGCCTTTCCGCCGCCAAGGGCGGGACCGGCGGTCCCGCCAGGTCCTCGCTCGGCGCGGCCGGGGCCTCGGCTTTCCAGTCCGGCTCAACGAAACTGGCGGTCTCCGCCTCGGGCGAGACCGGCGTGAAGGCCGGCGCCTCCAGGAAGGGCTCGGGCGGCGTCATCGAGGCCCTGCGCAGCGCCTGGCGCGGCTCGGTCATGGGGGCGCGCGAGGCCTCCAACGACGCGGCGCGGACCCTGCTGGCCCGCTCCTTCGACGGCTCCTCCTCCAGCGAACGCCTTTCGCTGGAATACGACGAGAAGATGAAGAAGGAACTGGACGTGGTGGACCCCAATTCCATACCCAAGTTCCTGCGCGACCAGGACATCAGCGCCGACAGGGCTTCGGCCTTCGACGTGCCGGACGTAAAGACGGCGAGCGCGGACAGGGAAGGCACCGAGAAGGCGCTGGCGGCGGACAAGGAGTACCAGGCCAAGAAGGCGCTGGCCAGCATGAGCGACGGCATGCTCAATTCCATGTTCAGCGGCGTGACCAATAGGAACGGGCCCGGCGCGCCGGCGGGGGGGGAGGACGACGCGCCGCTGGCCCCGGCTTCCTACGACGACGGCGGGGACGACCTGGACCTGATGAGTTCCCCCGAGGACGATAAGTGGCTGGAGGACCTGCAGAACCAGGAGTGGACCGACATGGGCAACCAGGGCTGCGGCGAGGAATGCGACTGCAGCTGCGCCGCTCCCTGCTGCTGCCTGCCTCCCGCCACCGACAGCTGCCCGGTGTACGGGCCGTTCCTGCCGGACGACCCCTGCGGCGCCGACTTCTACGCCCCGGCGGACCAGAGCGCCGGCATCTGGGTTTGAGGAAAAAGGACCGGGAATGAGAAAGACGCTCCTTTGCGCGCTGGCCGCCCTCGCCTGCGCCTGCTCCGACGGCAAGAGGGACGGGAAGATGATCGAGGTGTTCCAGCGGCATTCCCTGGAGGCGCATGACCCCGCCCGGCTGCGCGCGGAACTCTCCGCCCGCGGCCCGGCCGGTCTCAAACTTTTCGATCCTTACGCGGCGCTGGTCGGCGCCAGGCCGCGCGTGGCGGCCGCCGCCGCGCTGAGCCCGGCCCCCTCTACGGGCCTGCTCCTGGGCCCCTGCGGGGCAAGGGTATGCGCGCTGCGCGTGCTGCGCGGCTCGCCGGCCGACAAGGCCGGGATGAAGGATTTCGACCGCCTCCTCGCGGCGTCCGGCGCCGGGCCCTCCCCTGAGGCCATACTCCCGGTCTTCGCGCGGGAGCCCCGCGAACTGGTCCTCAAAGCCGAGCGGATGCGCCGGCCGGGGGAACTCTCGTTCGCCCTGAAGCCCGCCGGGTTCAGGCCGCCGGGCATCTTCGGCTTCTACGACCCTTCGGCTTCGGCCGCCTATGTCCGCCTGCCCTCCTTCCCCGCCGGGGCGGCGGGCCTGGTGGAAAGCGGACTGGCCTCGATGAAGGCTTACGGCTTCAGAAGGATAGTCCTGGACCTGCGCTACAACCGCGGCGGCCTGCCGCGGGAAGCCGCCGCCGTTTTCGCCCTGTTCGCCGCCCGCGGCCGCCCCTGTTTCTCGATAAACTCCCGGCACGAGGGCTATAACATGACCTTCCCGCCCGGCAAGGGCGGACCCTACGCCGGCGTCCCGCTGGCGGTGCTCGTCAACGACGAGACGGCCATGGCCGCCGAAGCGCTGGCCGCGGCCCTGCGGGAGGGGGCCGGCGCGAGGCTGTACGGCGCGAAGACCAAGGGTTCGGCCACCGTGGTCAAGACTTTCAGGCTGGACGGCCGCGGCGGGCTGCGGCTGGCCGTGGCGCGGTTCCTGGCCCCTTCCGGGGCCGCGCTGGAGGGCGCCGGGCTGGAGCCCGACGTCGCCGTCCCGCCGGCCGGCCCGGCTTTCCACGAGGACTGGCTCAGGCCGGCCGAGACCCTGCTCTACCGCGACGCGGCCTGGCTGGCCGCCGTCGGGCGCGCGGGCCGCGGTTGACCTGTCAAGGCCCGGACCTCTTGACAAAAACGAAAAATCCTGTATAATATGATGCCTGGCCCCCAGGGGCCATGCTTTTTGTGGTGTCACGACAATAGCAAACCCGCCCAAAGGCGGGGGCGCAAAGCCGAGGGTCCGACGGCGGACTGCCTGGCTGCCGAAGACAGGAAAGCGCGAGGGCGGTTGTGCCGCCTTTCGGCGTGATTTTCGAGGCCGTTGGCCTGTCTTCGGGTTCCGGAGAGGGCTGGCGGTTTTTTATTGTCTGGTGAAATATGCGACAGGGAACCCCAGGGCCGGTAACGATAAGTAAAAGCGGATTTAACCTTTCCGTAATGGCCTATTTGTATTATAATATTATGAAATATATCGGCACCCCGGCGGACAGTGTTTTGCCTGCCGGGTCTTTGTTTGTTGTGCCGGCAGAAAAAGAAATGCGTCACGGTAAACTTAACGCCACTGGCCCCCGCCGTTCCGACGGCTTCTTTATATGCGCGCGCGCGGGCGCGCTCGCGCTCTGCGCGCTACTCTCCCTTTCCGCCGCCCCCGACAAAACGTTCGGGGTCGGGGAGACCGTGCCTGAGCTGGTCCGCCTGCTGGGGGACAAGTCCCCGAAAACCAGGAGCCGGGCCGCTTATATGCTGGGCCGCGCCGGCGACCGGACCGCGGTGGCACCGCTGCTCAGGGCCCTGCGCGACCCGGAGAAGGAAGTGCGCGGCAACGCGGCCGATTCACTGGGGGAGCTGGGCGACGGGTCCGCCGTGAAACCGCTCATCGCGCTGCTGGCGGACAAAGAGGGCTGGGTGCGCTGCGCGGCCGCTTCCGCTCTGGGCCGGCTGGGCGATCCCGCCGCCGCCGCCCCGGTCGCCGCCCTGCTGCGCGACGAGAACGAATGCGTGAGGCGGGAGGCCCCGGCCGCGCTGGCGCTGCTGGGCTCCGCTTCCACCGCCGCCGCGGCCGGCGCGCTCTCCGACGGCGATCCGGCCGTGCGGGCCTCCGCCGTGTCCGTGCTGGGAGCGACGGGAGCCGAGGACGCCGTCCCCCCGGCCGCTTCCGCGCTCTCCGACCCCGACGCTTCCGTCCGGGAGAGGGCGGTGCGCACTCTCGGAGGCATGAACTTCCCGGCCTCTACCGCGGCCCTCGTAAAGGCTCTTTCGGACCTTTCGGCCGCGGTACGCGCCGCGGCCGCGGCGGAACTGGCCCGGCGCGGAGACCCGGCCTTTGAGCCGCTTTTGAAGGCGCTCGGCGACCTGGAACCAGCGGTAAGGGCCGCCGCCGCCGATTCGCTGGGGACCCTGGCCGATAAGCGGGCGGCCCCTGGCCTGATGCCGCAGCTGCGCGACCCCGACGAAAAGGCGAGGCTTTCCGCCGCCAAAGCCCTGGGGGCACTGGGCGAGCGGCGAGCCGAGGCGCCGTTGCGCGCGGCGCTTTCGGGCGACGCCAGTCCGGCGGTGCGCGCCGCGGCCGCCGCGGCGCTGGGCGGCCTGGGCGGAAAGGCCGCGGTGAAAGCTTTGAGGGCGGCGGCCAGGAAGGACAAGGACGAAACCGTGAGGCGCAGCGCCGCCGCGGCCCTTAAGAGACTGGAAGCCGGTTCCTGAGAAAAAATATGAGGCCGGAGCGGACGAACGGGAAATGGAACGGCCGGGCCAGACGCCTGGCCTGCGGCCTTCTGGCACTCGCCTTTTCCCCTTTACTGGCGCAGGAGGCGCTGGCCGCCTCCGCCCAGATAGCGCCGGCCGGCCTGACCCGCTACGCCAATACGCGCAAGGTGCTCTACCAGCCCGGCATGGGCCTCTACTTCGTCTTCTACCAGGACGGCGACGGCCATCTTTCCTACGCCTCTTTTAACGGCTCCAACGTGGTCTCCAGCGGCACGGTGATCTCGACCAATACCTTCGACACCGGGGGCGTGGACGGGCCGGTCTGGGGCAGCATCTGGCACGTGGAGAACAGTTCCTGGGTCTATATCGCCGTGCCCGACGGCGGCACGAACGACAGCTGCAGCAGCAACTGCACCACCGGCAATGACGGCGACTCCAATCGGGACCGGTTCTACGCCATCCGCGGCTCGCTCCTGGAGGACGGCGCCATAGATTTTTCGGCGGTCACGCTCAAGAGCTGGGAAGTGGGCATAAACAACTTCAACAACGACTGGGGCGATCATGTCTCCCAGCAGGCTGGCGGCATAGCCTATATCCCGGATCCGGGCGGGGCCAGCGTAGCCATCGCCTACGGCGGCCAGCGGGACTCCAGCGGCAATACCCAGCGCGGCATGATAGGCCGCTACAATCTTTCAGCCGCGCTGGCCGCGGGTTCTCCTTTCGCCCAGGGCGACGGCAGCGCGGACAGCCCTGTGCCGAGCCAGGTCAACGCCACGGTGGTGCCCGTCAACGACGCGGGCACCTGGAAGCCGCTCTTCTGTTTCAGGGACGGCGCGGCGGTGGACTCGCCCCGCATCAAGTGCGGCGACACCGCCGATCTGAACACCGGTACCGGCGCCGACTCCCCCGAGGTGCAATTGATGTATATCTGCACCGATTCGGTCGGCGCCTGCGGCACCGGCACCACCGCCGAACTGGCCGCCGAGGGCTTCGGCTGGTCGGTCACCGTCAGCACCGATTATACGCGCGTGCACCTGGCCTATGTGGACAATAATGGCGACCTCTATTACGCCCGCCGCGAGGGCAACAATAACTGGCCGCAGACCGCGGTGCCCATAGACACCAACGGCACCCGCGCGGCTCCCATACGCAATCCCACCATCGCCTATGTCGCCGACCCCAACAGTTTCAACAGGATATACGTCATCTACGAGGACCCGGCCGGCGGGCTGAACTACGCCGTTTTCCCGGCCACGGCCACGGCCGCGGCCCCCAATGTCACGCTGGACGTTTTCAGCACGGCCGGCGCCTACCCGTCGGTCCCTAATTTTATCATCGCTCCGCGCGCCCTCCCGGTGGTCTATGAGGGCTCCGGCGGCGACGTGGTCATGGACTTCCTCATCACTTCCAGCTACCCGGACCCGATAGTGACCAAAGTGGAGGAGGTCCCCTCCAAGGCCTGGTTCACCCAGAAGACCTTCACGCTCAAGATCACCGGCAGCAACTTCAGACGCATAGAAGGCATTCCGCCGAGCGTGACCCTGCTCAAGAACGGGGCTTCGCAGGACGAGATCTCCCTGGGCGCGGCCACTTTCTACACTTCCTCCATTACCGTGCCGATCACCCTGCTTTCACCCACTACCAGCTACGACGTGCAGGTGACCAATCCGGACCAGAAGACCGGCGTCTTTCCCGATACGGTGACCATCCCGACGCCGTCCTTCACCCGTTTCTATGAGGCGCCCGGCGAGCCGGCGGCCGGGCCGCCTAATTCGGGCGGCATTTTCCCCGACAATGACGGCACGCTGACGCTTACGCGCGATTTCAGGGTGGAAGGCGCCAATTTCCAGAACTGGGGCGCGGACGGCACGGCCAGCGTCTACATAGACGACGGCGTCACGGTCTCCACCGTCACCGATATCACCACCGGCAATTTCACCGTCAAACTGAAAATAGCGCAGTCGGTGACGGCGGGGGACTACCAGGTCAAGGTGGTCAACGCGGACGGCCAGGAATACATAATGGCGCCGACCACCTTCACGGTGACGCGCCCGCTCTCCGCCATAACCTATCCCCTGAGCGGCTTCACCACCGGCTTCGCCAGCATAAAAGGCACGGCGGGGCTGGACGTGACCGGCGACGGGCTCGACGACAATCCGGTGACCGGCATAGCGCTGGCCGACACGCAGGTGCGCATAGAATGTACCGCGGGCTGCGGCATCTACAACGGCTTCGTCTGGGCCAACGACCAGTGGACCGATCCCATCGCCATAAACGACGAGGACGAATGGACCACCGTCACCGGCCAGACCACGCCCTGGCTTTACGCCTTCCCGCTCCCGGAACAGCTGGCCGGCCGGCGCTTCACCATGCGGGCCCGCGGCCGCACCGCCGACGAAGGCCGCGGTCTCCCCACCGCCGTGGTGATAAGCACGGTGGACGTGACCGCGCCCGGCCTCACGGTGGACAATCCGCCCGGCGGCACCATAAGGAAGGCGCAGAACGCCGTGACCATAACGGCCAATGACGCCGGCATAGGCACGGTGGAGATGCGCTACCTGGTGATGCGGGTCCCCACCGACGATCCTGCGCAGGGTTATTCCTGGACCGGTTCCAGCTGGAGCACCATCGCCGGCGCGGAGATCTGGCTCTCCACCGACGACGCCGGCGGCGGCACCCCGGACCTGGTCTTCCCGGCGGCTCCCGGCAACGTGACCCGTTCTCTGACCAGCGCGACCACGCTGAAACTGCCGGCCTGGGCCGACGGCGAAAAGTACATGGTCCGCGGCTACGCCGCCGACGCCATCGGCAATAACAGGCAGACCACGGCGGACCACCGCTTCATCTACGATATCTCCCGCCCGACCGCGGCGCTGACCGCTCCGCAATACACCTCCGACGTCAACACTTCCACCACCCCCTGGCTCAGGCGCAGCCAGGCCAATTCCATAGGCGGCACCTATGAGGACAATGTGATCGACGATCTTAACTTCGGTTCCGGCGGCCTGGCGGTTTTCGTGCGGGTGCAGGAAGTGGGCGGCAATTATCTGGACCCGGCCCTGCTCACCCTGACCGCCACCGACCCCGACACCGCCTGGAAGAAGATAGAGCCCGCGCCGGGCGGCCTCTGGAGCCTGGACACCTCGGGCGTGGCCTGGATAACCGGCAAGACCTACCGCGTGGAATACTACGCCCGCGACCGCGCCAAGAACTGGCACGGCGGCGACGGCGGCTCGCCCAGCGGCACCGACGACTCCATCGACAACGCCCCCGACGCGGCGCCGATAGCCACCCGCTTCTTCAAGTACGACGCCGAGCCGCCGCTCATTGCGCTGACCTACCCTGAGAACGGCGATTACGGCGGAGCCTTCCTGGGCTACATAGAGGGCACGGCCAAGGACGGCGAGGAGGCCAGCGCCCGCGCCGGCATCAGCACGGTCACTTATTACCTGCGCTACGACGGCGAGACCGGCACCAATCACTGGGATCCGGACGATTACAATGATAGCAACGGCGGCGCGCCGGAGTGGGAGACCCAGATAAACGGCATAGAGAATATCGGCTGGAGCACGGACACCTACCGCGTGAACCTGGCCACCTGGACCATCGGCGGCATAACCTGGCCCAATGAGCCGCTGATAGGCCAGCGTTTCTATTTCGCCGCCCGCGCCCTGGACTACGCCGGCAACGTGTCGGTAGCTTCTACCACCGTGGTGTTCAGGATAGACAAGGCCTCGCCCACCACTTCCGTTTCCTTCCCGGCCGCCGACAACGACACTTTCTCCCAGAGCCTGGCGCAATTCAGCGGCGTCACCGCCGACGCGCCCACCGGCGGCGACCCGGTCGGGGTGGAGGCGGTGCGCGTGGGCGTCAAACGTCTCTCGGACGGCTGCTGGTGGGTGAACGCCAGCACCTGGACCACGCCGCCGTGCAACGACGGGCAGCGCGACGATAAACTCCTGGTCCCCTCCGGCGGCGCCTGGACCATGACCGGTTCCAATCTGCCGGTGGATTTCTGGAACTGGCTGCCCGATAAGGAGGCCGAGACCTTCCAGGTCTACTCCTGGGCCTACGACAAGATCAACAAGCCGGCCGACGAGTACCAGTACAAGAACAAGGAAAGTTCCACTTCCTACCGGGTTTTCCATTACGACAAGATAGCTCCCACCTCCACGGTGAACGTGCCGATCTCCGGCCTCTGGTACAGCTCCGCGCCCGGCTATGACCTGGCGCAGATATTGGGCACGGCCACCGACCGGCCCGCTTCCGGGCCCGGTTCCGGCAATACGGTGGCCTGGATGTACGCCGAGATCAGGGACAACCAGGACACCGCGGACAGATGCTGGGGCGGCTCGGCCTTCGATAAGACCTGCTACCAGGACGGCAGCCTGCTCAAATGCGGCGCCGATAATTCCAGCTGGCGGCCCATGAGCGAGAGCGGCGGCAGCTGGCGGCTGGACGTGCAGGCCGGCGGCAGGCAGCTCTGGGATGCCATGATGTCCGGCCGCGATTACCAGATCCGCCTCTGCGCCAACGACCGCGCCCGCGACGCCTCCGGCAGCGAGACCTTCAACAGCCGCAACAAGGAGGACTCCTTCGGCCCGCAGAACGAGCGCACCATCTGGGTGGACAAGGGGTTGCCGCTGGCCTATATCGTGACGCCCGGCCACGGCGAAGAGGTCTCCTCGCTGGACGAGGTGGCGGGCACGGCGCGGGACCCCGTGCCCGGTGCCGGCCTGGACCCCTCCACCTCCACACTGCGCGTGGCCTTCTACGAAGAAAGCCACGGGATCTGCATCGGCGCGAACGCCTTCTGGAACATAGCCACCGGGGATTTCGACGTGGCCGGCGCCGATATGAACGCTCCGCCGGCCGGCGCCTGGGGCCCGGTCAACGGCGGCAGCTTCGCCGACGGGATAAACTGGACCGTCTCCGGCTCCTCCGTCCCGGCGCCCGCCAAACTGCAGGTCGGCTGCCGTTACCATGTCTATCTGCGGGTGGCGGACAAGGTCGCCCTTTACAATGTCTTCCCGGCAGCCCCGGCCGCGCTGACCCAGCATATCTACTTCACGATGAAGGAACCCACGCCGGAGACGGATTTCACCGCCCCGGCGGCGGGCCAGCATTTCAAGCCGACCGACCTGAACCAGCTCACCGGTACCGCTGAGGGGCTGGCCGGCGGGGCCACCGTGCAGGTACGGATAATAAATCTGACCGCCTCGCCCGACCGGGTCTGGACCGGCTACGGCAGCAACTGGGCCTCCACCAGCACCTACCTGACCGGGGCCTGCGCGCCTTCGGCCCTGGGGTACAATTACGACGTCAATTATGTGGTCGGGGAATCCACCTGCGGCTGGACCGGCGTGGACACGGTGGCCTGGGTCAAGAGCGGTATCTCCGGTATCTGGCCCGCCGGCACGGGCCAGTTCATGCTGCAGGTGCGCGGCGCCTCGGGCGCCACGCTGGAGAGCGCCCCTTTCAAGAGCAGGAACGTGATAGTGGACGGCGAACTGCCCGTCACCGCCGTTTCCTTGCCGAACAAGGCCGCGCACCGTGCCGGCGAAGTGCTCGAGGTCCAGGGTTCCGCCTCGGACGCCGCGCCGGGCGAGCTGGTCTCCATCCGGTTCCAGATACGCCTGGCCACCAGCACCGGCGACGGCGTCAACTGGAACGGTTCGGTCTTCTACTCCAGCGCGGCCGTCCTGCCGGCCACCTTCCTGGGCGTGTACAGGTACGGCGACGCCGCGCTGACGGCCGGCACCGTGTTCCAGGACGGCTGGGAATACGAGGTGAGGCTGCTGGCCGACGACAAGGCCGGCAATCCTAACGACGGTATCGCCGGGGCCTTCACTTTCCGCTACGACCTCTCCTCGCCCACGGTCT
>Ga0302253_1000575_pt1 | contig 28856 bp, 26 predicted proteins | sample AAG_RA_Trp_MG_FD_193537 | JGI IMG/M metagenome (GOLD analysis project Ga0302253, IMG submission 193537) | Enriched activated sludge microbial communities from anaerobic digester in WTTP, New Holstein, Wisconsin, United States - AAG_RA_Trp | ecosystem: Engineered > Bioreactor > Anaerobic >...
AATAAAGAGAGCAATTATTCAGATTTAAAAATTCAAATATCAAATATATGAATTCAAAATTCATCTCGTCAGTAATGACGAGACAAATATCAAATTTAAAATTTATATAGATGAGTAAAGAGAGCAATTATTCAGATTTAAAATATCAGATATCAAATATATGAATTCAAATATCAGATATCAAATTTAAAATTTATATAGATGAACAAAGAGAGCAATTATAGGGAAATATTATCAGAAAGGCTTTTAGAATTTGCTTGCTTAGTAATAAAACTTGATAAGGAGTTATGCGATACCTATACGGGGAAGCATATTTATAGTCAACTTTTTCGTTCTGCTTCTTCATCGGGAGCAAATTATCAGGAATCAATAGCCGCCGAATCAAAAGCAGACTTTATTCATAAAATTCAAGTAGTTTTAAAAGAATTAAGAGAATCCAATTATTGGATAAAATTGATTATTAAAACTAATGTAATTCATACTAATAATTCAACCACAGATTTTCTTTTTAAAGAAAGTAATGAACTAATCAAAATATTCAGTAGTACTTTAATTACCTTAAAAACAGAGCAAGGAAAATGAGATTAGATTTCAAATATATGAATTCAAAATTCAAATATCAAATATATGAATTCAAATATCAAATATCAGATATCATCTCGTCAGTAATGACGAGACAAATATCAGATTTAGAATATCATTTAAAATTTAATAATTAGGAAATGAGAAGAACATTTTAACGGGAGGATGAAAAAGACATTATTAAATATACTATGTTGTTTATTTTGCTCTGTATTATGGGCACAGGAGCCTGTGGTCAATGCTGATAGCACTCGTGCTATTCCAGATACCACCCAGAACATCATAGCACCTTCGCCCATAGAAACGAATACTCCAAATACGATTACTAAAGACACTACTATTACCAGTACCCCCGCCATATCAACTCCAATTGAAAATCCAGTTCCCATAACACAAAATACTGCTGCACCCAAAAAACAGGAAAATACCAATAAACTTACAACCCGTTTTGCCAAAGATATAGTAGAATTTGGCAAAGGAGAACTGATTTCCAATGTGCTTATTGTAACGAATAATTTACCCACCGAGCAAAAATTTTATGTGAATTTTACCATACCATCGTCATGGGGAGTAATTGCTCAAAGCAATGAATTGTATGACCTTTTGCCGGGCGATAGTCTTATTATACCATTTCATGCCCTACCACGTGAAAAATTTAAAGGAAATACTCGATTTATGTTTTATGCTTTTATTAGTGATGATAGAGGAAACAACATGGGTACCCATTATTTTTATGGATTAATTAAGAAAAATATTCGTTGGAACGTTACCGTGTCCGACAATAAAATATATATTCCCAACCATACTTCATCTGTACCTTTCAGCGTAGGAGTAATTAATGAATGTACCGACGAGCAGGACATTCATCTTACTGCCAATGCTCTTAAAAAAAATGTATTGATAAAAGATTCTTCCAATACGTATGAGATAAAATTCCCATTAACATTTACTCTGAAAGCCTTTGCCGATACCGAATGGCATTTTACCTTTAATAAATACAAGGAACCGAGAAATTATAGACTGACGGATGTAGAAGAATACAAACCCTATTCACTTGGCGAATCTAAAAGATATAAACTTACCATAAACAGTTTTTCACCAGAACCCGGAGAAAATAAAAAATACAGAGCCGGTAATAAAATTGACTTTTTGGAATTATCCGATTCATGGCAAATAAATCCATACAACAGCATGGTAATTCCACTTGTAGTAGATGCCAACATCTATAATTTAGTGGGGGCACAACCTATGATGACCGTTGATTTAAGAGGCGAGATGATGTTTAATGACAGTTCTGTACTGATTTATCAAACACAGTTTGCTTATACTTCCAGTCTATTTTCTACTAATCCTTATGAAAATGCCGTTTACAATCTGGGTTATTATGCCCGAAAATTTAATGTTCAGTTTGGTCAAGTTAATTCGGGTTTATTGGGTACTTATCAAACAGGCAAAGGAATAAAAGGTGAATATTATATCAACCGGAATCACAAAATAGGTGCCTTTTATGTAGCCTCACCCGAACTGTTCAAATTCATGCCAATCCTATACAGTTTCGGACTAAATCATTCGTATGAAAATAAAATTTTAAAAATAAACACCGTATTAGGTAGAAATGTTAACCAACAACAAAATACCAATACCGATGTGATTACAACTAACCTTTCTTTAAAAATAATCAAGAATCACAGTTTTGGCATTCGACTGGGTGGCAGTCATTATGTACAAACCGATTCAAACTATACCCGATATGGCTACATGGCAGGAATCTATTATTCTGGTGCTCCGGTAAAAAATATTTGGAGAATGAATATTAATGGCATGTACACAGCACCCCATTTTGGTGTTTTTTCCAACGAACGGTTTACTGCCAATATGGGCAATACCGTTACTATCCACAAAACATGGAACATTAATGAACAAAGTAATTTCTATCGATATCCTCAAAAAGAAAATAATATCCTGTACAACAATTATATTTTAAACAATGTGTTAAACATCAATCATACTAATGCAAAAAAGAATTTATTAACCCCATTGGTTTTTTATAATGTTTACAGTCTTTCCGATTTTATGGTTCATTCAAGAGGATTGGGAATAAATGTAAGCAATTATCAATTAGATAAAAATATTCGTTACTTCTTCAATATTCGCAGTGGTTTTAACAGAGCCATAGATACCTTGCATAATGATTATTTCTTTACACAAGCCGCATTGTATGTGCAAGTGCATACTTTTTCGGTAATGTTCCGCTATCAACTTGGAAACCAAAGTTACTCCAAAGAGTCTTTTTTTAATAACAGCATAAAAAATCCACAAACCATAGGCATTTCTACACGCTACCAATATCGTTTTAAAAATCCTTCGTTTATTTATCAGCAACTGCTTAGTTATACTTACTCTACCTTTACAGGAAATCAATTTAATTTTACACCAGAATTGCTTTACTATACCAAATCGGGATGGCGATTCAGGGTTTATAATGAAATTAACTTTTCAAAACACAACCAAAACAGTTTACCCGAAAGTTACTATTACATGAACAATGTAGAAACGGAAACACCGCATTGGAATTACAACTATTATCTTGGATTGGGTATTCGCAAAGAATTTGGCATTCCTGTACCCTTTGTAAAGCCCATCAATTCTACGTTGACGTTTACTGCTTTTTATGACATCAACGGAAATGGCAAACGTGATGCCAACGAAACCTATTTAGAAAATGTAGTTATTCTAATTAATGGATGGGAAGTAATTACCAATGAAAAGGGTGAAGCCATGATGGAAAATATTCCGAATGGGAAATACGGTATCAGTTCCTTTTCGGTGGTTGATTTGAAAGGCTGGTTTCCCAATATATCCGACACTATTATTATTAATAAAACATCGGACGTTGCCATTCCCTTTGTTCGTGGTGTTAAAATAACAGGAAAAGTATTTATTCAGCGTGACCCCAATTCACCTACTGCCGATTTCAAATTGGATGTTTCGAGAATAAAAATCAGTATTGCCAATCATAAATCATATACCACACTTACCGACAAAAACGGCTATTATGAACTCTATGTACCTGCTGGGAATTATGTATTAAGTATGGACGAAAGCATTTTGGGTAGCCGTTTACAACTCATGCAAAATAATTTTGAACTGAACATTGATGAAAAGTTCAACAATTTGTTCATCCCTTTTTACATTGTTGAAAAACCGCGTAAAATCAAAGTTATACGTTTTGATAATAATGGAAATAAAATTGATGAATAATTTTTTTATTGGAATAACAATTTTTATTTTATTTTTGCACCGTTAAAAAAAACATTATGGCTACAACCGCAGATTTTAAAAATGGATTATACATTATGTATAACGGCGATTTTTATACCATTGTAGAATTTCAACACGTAAAACCCGGCAAGGGCGGAGCTTTTGTTCGTACAAAATTAAAAAACCTAAAAACTGGACGGGTTTTAGAAAATACATTTAACTCGGGTGTAAAAATTGAAATTGCCAACATAGAGCGACGTGCCTATCAATATTTATACAAAGACGATACGGGTTATTACTTTATGCATAACGACACCTTTGAACAAATTAATTTGCCTAAGGAAATGCTTGAAGAACCCGGATTATTGAAAGAAGGATTTCAAGTATATATTGCTTTTGATACGGACACCGATACACCACTTACATGTGAATTTCCACCTTCGGTTACACTGGAAGTAACCTATACCGAACCCGGCTTAAAAGGAGATACGGCTTCGTCCACTGCCTTAAAACCTGCCAAACTTGAAACAGGACTTGAAATAAAAGTTCCACTATTTATCAATACAGGCGATATTATTAAAGTTGATACGCGTACACTGTCGTATATAGAACGAGTAAAAAAATAAAAGTGAATGAAATTAAATCGTCCCTATACCGTTCAAGAAATTGCACAGTGGCTCGGGTTAAATTATCATGGGGACGGCTCAACAATGATTACCAGTATCAGCGATGTATATCATGCCAATTATGGTGATATTACCTTTGCCGACAACGAAAAATATTTTACTATTGCCAATAACAGCAATGCAAGTGCCATTATTATACAACACGAAATAAACGAATCATCTGCCAAAGCACTAATTATTTCTGACGATGCTTACGAAACGTATAATCGTCTGGTCAATTTATTTTTCCCCGTTACTGTACAAAATCAATTAATCCATTCAACGGCTACCATTGGCCAAAATACTACTCTGTTTCCAAACGTATTTATTGGTGCCAACGTTGTTATTGGCGATTCATGCATCATTTATCCAAATGTTACTATTTTAGATAACAGTGTTATAGGAAATCAAGTAATTATTCAAACGGGAAGCGTTATCGGCTCTGATGCTTTTTATTATATTCAAAAAAATAGCAAATACAACAAATTAACCTCAGTTGGTTTTGTTAAAATCGATGATGACGTAGAAATAGGCGCCAATGTAACTATTGAAAAAGGACTGGGAAATGTTACCCATATAGGCAAGGGATGCAAAATTGGTAATGCTGTTCAAATAGGGTTTGATACTACTATTGCCGAAAACTGCCTTATTACTTCACAAACCGGCATAGCCTCCAATGTCATCATAGAAGAAAATGTAATTATTTGGGGACAGGTAGGCGTTCAAAAAAATGTTATTATTGGCAAAGATGCTATAGTATTGGGACAATCGGGGGTTACTAAGTCACTGGAAGGCGGAAAAATTTATTTCGGGTTGCCTGCCATCGAATCACGAGAAAAAATGAAAGAATTGGCATACATCAAACAAATACCAGCGTTAATAAAACTATTAAGCGATAAGTTATGACAAAAAAGGCATCGTTAAAAAGACTTCAACTTTCCAATTTCAAACTGGAAGCATTGTTAAGCATTACATTATCCATCAACGAAAATCTTTCTACACAAGCCATCCTTAGTAAATATGAAAAAATTATTCGCGACGACCTCGGTATAGAAAAGATAGTACTCTTTATATATAATCGCAGTTGGCAATGTATTCTGGTGTCGGGTGTTACCGACGACAGTTATTTGAATATTCAGGTTGAAACCGATTTAATACCATTTAGAGAAATTACCAACCTGACCATTTTAAACAATCCAAAACTCTCAGGGTTCGATATTGTTATTCCCGTATTTCATAAATCTGTTCCATTGGCTTATGTACTGCTTGGCGACATTGAAGAAGAACGAGATGGCATTAGCCCGGTAATTAAGCATTTGCATTTTTTTCAGACGTTAACCAATATATTGGTGGTAGCCATAGAAAATAAACGGCTTTATAACGAAAATATTCAGCAGGAAAGCATGAAGCGTGAACTTGAACTTGCACGTCAAATGCAAGGGTTGCTCATTCCAAATCCTGAATCGCTACCACATAACGAACATATTCAGGTTAGTTCGTACTATCAACCACACTATGAAGTGGGCGGCGATTATTACGATTTTTTTTATTTGAATGAAGATGAAGTAGGCTTTTGCATTGCCGATGTTTCTGGAAAGGGTATATCCGCCGCATTGCTTATGTCTAATTTTCAGGCTTCGTTGCGAGCACTGTTCACTTCGGATATTTCACTCGAAAAACTTGTCTATCGATTAAACAGTATCATTAACAATAACACCAAAGGCGAAAAATTTATTACTGCCTTTATTGCCAAATATAACCTCCAAACTCACGACTTGCACTTTATCAATGCAGGGCATGTACCACCACTTTTTTATGACAAAGAAAACGGATTTCAATATTTAAAAGATGGATGTGCCGGATTGGGCATGCTCTCCGATATTCCTCAAATTACGGTAGGATATATCAAAATAAATACGGCTTCACGTATTATTTGCTACACCGATGGTTTGGTTGAAATGGAAAATGAACAGCATGAAGAATTTGGCACCAAAGAACTTGAAAAATATATTTCACAGGAAACAACTATTGACAGTATTATTTGGAAAATTATTCAAAGTGTTAACCGTTATCGTGGCAAAATTCCTTTTTTTGACGATATTTCTTTGCTTTGCTTAAACTTCTCATAAACCTGAATATTTTTTCTTGAATTTTCTTTTCAACAAAAAACCTATTATATCATATTTTCTCCAGCGGTGTGGTATCGGGTGGCTTTACTTTGGAATGGCGTATGCTCCAATTCAGTTCGTACCCAATGAGCAATGCCAATGCATTCAAATATATCCATAACAACAAAACAATAACGGTCCCTAATGAACCATAAATTTTATTGTATTGTCCAAAATTATTAACATAGAAAGAAAATCCTACCGATATGAGAATAATTAAAACAGTGGCTAACGATGAACCAGCAGATATTAGGCGAAATTTAGATTTCCGAGCAGGTGCAAAATAATAAAGCACAGAAACGGAAAAGAAAAAGGAGGCAAGCACAATTATCCATTTCCCAAAATAAAGTAAAAAATACAACAGCCATGATTTTATTATACCTGTTGTATGAAGATAATGGAATGCTATACCACTAAAAATAATCAAACTTATAGCAACAATAATAAAAACCGAAACAATCATTAGCAAAATAAAAGCAATGCCTTGACGCTGAAACCAGTTGCGATTGTCGAACGTGTGTTCGGTCGCATTAAAGGCTGCAATAATGGAATTCATTCCATTAGTAGCAAAATAAAGTGTAGTAATAAAACCAAAAGAAAGCAATCCTGCCCGTTTATGTTGTACTATATCTATAATAGTACTGCGAACGGTTATGTATGCATTGACAGGCATAATATCATTCAGTAATTTCAACAGTTCATGAGTAAAATTGGGAATAGGCAAATAAGCTAATGCTGAAAAAAAGAATATCAACGCAGGAATAATCGAAAGAAAAATATTGTACGCCACCGAAGACGCTCTGACGGTAAGTGCCGATTTATTAAAACCTTTTATTAAAAAACCAAAAACTTTAAAAATAGGTTGATGGTCAAAGCCGGGTAGCGTTATATTTTTAATAAAATAAATTACCTTTTGAAAAAAAGTCTTCATGCTAAAATGCAGTTTTAAGACTTAAATCGAGACTTTTGACATGATGAGTAATGGCACCAACGCTGATATAATCTACCCCACACAATGCGTAATCCCTGACATTGCTTAATTGAATACCTCCACTTGACTCCAGTTCTACTCCATGTTCAACAAGTTCGACAGCCTTATGTGTATCTGCAAGACTGAAATTATCAAGCATAATACGTTGCACATTGCCCAATATTAATATGGTTTTCACATCGTTTATTGAACGTGCTTCAATTTCAATGGGAATTTGAAGATGATGGTCTTCAAGATATCTCCAAACACGCGTCAACGCTGTTTCAATGCTCCCGGCATAATCAATATGATTATCTTTTATTAAAATCATATCGTACAATCCAAAGCGATGATTAAAGCCCCCACCTATTCTGACTGCTTCCTTTTCAAAAGAACGAAATCCAGGTGTTGTTTTGCGTGTATCAAGAATCTTTGCCTTAGTCCCTTCTACGGCTTTTACATATTGATGGGTTGTTGTGGCTATACCACTCATCCGTTGCATAATATTTAAAACTAACCGCTCTGTTTGAAGCAAAATTCGTGCATTTCCTTCCACCACAAAAGCGACATTTCGCTTACCATCACAAAACTCACCATCATTAATAAGTATTTGTACATTGCTCTTTGCATCCAAAAAAGAAAATATTTCTCTGGCTCTGTCAATACCTGCAATAATACCCGCCTCCTTGACAAACAGTTGTGCTTTCCCTTTTAGCAAAGGTGGAATAATGGCTAATGTGGTATGGTCACCAGAACCTACATCTTCCAACAATGAACGGGAAATAAACTCCTTCCATTCTTGATTAATCATTTTCTTTTTCTATCTTGAATTGATGAATCAACAGTTCTTTCTCTTGTTTTTTTAAAAGCATCGAAACTCTATAAACCCCAGTGGAAGTAGTCAGTTTACCAATAAAATATTGAGAATCTTCTTTCCCCCCTTGATGGATAACAGTAAAATTGCTTGGAACATTCTTGCTGAAAAAATCTTTTAACAACAATTCTGCCTGCGATTTACTATAAATATCCTGTTTATCAAGAATAGTTAAATCTATATTAATATTAAAAAAACGGGCAAGTTCCGTAGCATTACCGTTTTTTAAAGACTTGGCAATACCTTCGGGAATATCGGCTTTGGATATGCTTATATTCACTGCCAATAATGTTATCGCTAAAAAATATTTTTTTAACATAATATCTACTTTAAGCGACAAATATACAACAAAAAATGAACCATTGTTTTTTTTATTCTTTTGTAATGGGTATGTTCATTTTCACTTTTTTCTATTCCATTAAGTATTTATCTCTCTATCGAGATTAAATATGTATATGTTTTATTTTTTTATGAATTTATTTTGGGATTAAAAAAATTGAGTATAATTATCTATGAAAATAATTTACTTTTGTAAATAAATTTTATATGAAAACAAAAATAATCGTAACTATTCACCCCCTTGCGTCATTGCGAGCGTAGCGAAGCAATCTCACCATGCAGCCACTTCTTCAAATAATACCAAACCGCTAACAAAAGAATGAAATAAATTTTGTCTTGTCAAACTCTAAAAAGAGTCTTTGACGGAATGCCGACAGACTAACCGTTTTAAAACAAAAGCGAAGCGAATTGTTTTAATGAACTTGTTAGCAAGTCAGTATTATACGGTGTAACCAAAAGTCAAACGATAACAAAGAAGGGTCAGGTTAAATTTTTCTGGTATAGACCCACATTCATCACATCATAAAAAAAATACATGTACCTTTGCCAAAATAATAATGGTTCATGGATTTTCAGACATGCATTGCTCCCAATGGTATTCGTCTAATACATTTAAAAACACAACGAGTAGCGGCATATTGTACTGTACTTATCAATACGGGCACACGCGACGAAAAAAAGAACGAGCAGGGTATGGCTCATTTTATAGAGCATGTTCTTTTTAAAGGAACGCAGAAGCGAAAATCATATCATATTCTTACCCGAATGGAAGATGTGGGCGGAGAACTGGATGCCTTTACTACTAAAGAAGATACGTGTGTTTATGCTACCTTTCTTCCTATTTATATAGAACGAGCCATGGAACTAATAAGCGACATCGTATTTCATTCAACATTCCCTGCCAAAGAAATTGAACGAGAAAAAAATGTCATTCTGGATGAAATCAATTCATACAACGATTCTCCTGCCGACCTTATATACGATGATTTTGAAGAATTAATATTTGACGGTCATCCACTGGCAAAAAAAATTTTAGGTAGCCAACACAGTATTCAAACTTTTACTACCGAACTCATTCATCAGTTTTATAAACGTACGTATAATACTGACCAAATTGCTGTCTGTACCGTTGGCAACATGGAATTTGAAAAAGTATTTCTACTTTTTAATAAATATTTTGCGATTATACCTGCCCATAAAAGAACATGGAAGCGTACACCATTTAATACCTATATGCCCCGCGAAAAAGTTATTATTAAAAATACACATCAAGCACATTGTATCATTGGAACAAAAGCGTATTCGTTTAAACATAAAGATAGGTTACTCCTTCATTTTTTAAATAACATTTTAGGAGGAAGTGGTGCAAACAGCCGATTAAATATGGCATTGCGTGAACGAAATGGAATTGTTTATTATATTGAATCTACTTACACACCTTATTCCGATTCAGGAATATTTTGTATTTCTTACGCTACCGATAAGGAAAATATGAATAACGCCATGAAACTCATAAACCTTGAAATGAAAAAAATTTCCGAAACTCCTTTAACACACAATCAACTTTCCAAAGCAAAAAAACAATTTTATGGACAAATGGCCATGTCGTTTGAAAATCATGAAAATCTGGCAATTAATTTGGCAAAAAGTTATTTGGTATATAATCAAGTGGACGATTTGACCACCATAGCCAAAGAAATTGAATCTATTAGAGCAGACGATTTATTACGCGTTGCCAATGATATTTTTCGGGAAGAAAAACGTACTATTATTAAATATGTATAATATGAACGATGCCATATATCAATATGTATTGGAGCATACCGAAGCCGAATCGGCGTTATTGAAGGAACTATCGCATGAAACATATCAAAAAATCTATCATCCGCGAATGTTATCAGGTCATTTGCAAGGAAAAATTCTAACCATGTTCAGTTACATGATTTCACCTCAACGTATTCTCGAAATAGGAACATATACGGGTTACTCCACATTGTGTCTGGCAGAAGGACTTGCACCCAACGGTATATTGCATACTATAGAAATCAATGACGAACTGGAAGATTTTATTAATAAGTACATAAACCGTTCGCCCTTATCATCCAAAATTATTTTACACTTTGGCGACGCATTAAACATTATCCCTGCACTTAACGAAACTTTTGACCTCGTGTTTATGGATGGAGATAAACGTCAATACAGAGAATATTTTGAACTCGTAATAGACAGAACAAGACAGAATGGTTTTATTGTAATTGATAATGTATTATGGAACGGGAAAGTAATTAACCCCGAAGAAAAAGATGAATATACGGAATCGGTAAGAAAGTTCAACGATTTTGTTCATAACGATAAACGTGTAGAGAATGTAATGTTACCTGTACGCGATGGAATTACTCTCTTGCGAAAAAAATAAACCCATCTTTTTATAACCTTTCTTCAACTACTTTATAGTCGTAGTTAACTCATTCCTTTATGAGTGGAAGCGTTGTTACACCAGCATCATATTTTAATCGAACAATGTATAACCCATGTTGAAGTTCAAAAACATTGACAGTGGTAACGTTATCTGTAAGTTCTCTTTTTATAATAATTTTTCCAGTAACATCAGATAATTCCATAATTGTTCTGGTTACTCCATTAAGATTAATGCTAACCGACTCTTTTACAGGATTAGGATATATCAACATTTTAGTTAAATCCATAGCATTAACAGATAAACCTGTAATGGTAACCGTTTGAGAGATGGTATCGCTTCCGCATTCATTCGATACTATTAAATTAATAGTATAAGTTCCATTTGCAATATAAGTATGAGTAGGATTTTCTACGGAATCACCCGCTAAAAAAGGAAAAATATCGGTATCACCAAAAAACCACTGCCATGATGTAGCATCGGAAGATGTACTGGTAAATTGAACTGTGGCACCATTTTGAGTATAAGTAAAAGATGCAACTGGAACAACGCCCGGACAAACAATAGTAATAGTATCAATAATAGTATCGGTCGAACCGCAAGCATTGTATGAAATAAGAGTTACTGCGTAATCACCATAAGTTGTATAGGTGTGCATTGGATTGGTATTTGTATCACCCTGAGAAAAAGGAGGAGGCAATAATTCATCGCCAAAGTACCATAAATAATGCGTTGCATCGGTCGATGTATTTGTAAAAGTAACATCAAGGTTATTGTTGGTGTATGTGAACGATGATACAGGAGGTATAATACAAGATTCTATTGAAATATCAAAATTAGTCTGTGCTGCAACCATACTTATTGAAGATACAATAATATAATAGGTACCCGTATCGGCAAGTGTTACAGTTAAGGTAGGATTTCCTAAATAAGAAGTGGCACTTGCAATACACTGAACATTGGCATCATCGGGACAAAGATTGGTAACAAACAATCCAACGGCATAGGACGTGTTTGTTAACGTAATTGTATAAGGAGCAGTTTCTGAAGGAGAGATAACAAACACATAGTCATTTCCCGACATATAATTTTGAAAACCGCTTCCACTGCATGGTAGCGAACTGTACGTAGTACCAATAGTGATTAAACCTGTTGCTGTATATGGTACAGCATACACGGTGTCTGCTTCGGCACATGTAGCACCAGTTTGGGCATACATTCCTGACCCAAAAAATAATAACGCAAAAAATAATAACGCAAAAAATGTAAATACTTTTTTCATATACTTTTGTTTTTAAATTTTTTGCAAAGATAATAATTTTTTTCGAAAAAATTTGTTTATAAAAAAAATATAATATACTTTTGTGCACTTAACTAAAATTTTAATTTATATGAAAAAGGTATTTGTTTTTTCTTTATTAGCATTAATTACTTTTGCCGGTTGTAAAAAGTATGAAGATGGACCAACTATCAGTTTGGCATCAAAAAAAGCACGTCTGGTAAATGTTTGGAAATTAGACAAAGCTTTTGTTAATGGCACAGAACTAACACTCACTACAGACGATAAAGACGATTACACAGAATTTAAAAAAGATGGAGTGTACAGTGAAACTACTGTTGTTAATAATGTAAGTAATACTACAACTGGAACATGGGATTTTGATGACAGCAAGGACAATGTAATTATTAGTTATACTTATGGAAGTATAACTGTTACTTCAACCTCAAAAATTTTACGTTTAAAAAGTAAAGAACTTTGGATGGAGCATGTTGATGGCAACACTACTTACAAGTATTACTTCATCCCTAAATAATAATTTTTAAAAACTTTTAACAGGGGGCTGTTAATAATTTAACAGCCTTTTTATTTTTTTCTCTATTAAATAGAAAAAAAATACTTAATTTTATGCCCAACTTTTATAGATAAGATTTTTAAACACATGAAAAAGGGAATATTGTTTATTTTATTGTTAATAGCAGCGGAAGCAGGATTTCCGCAAACTAAAGATTATCAAAAGGGTGAAGAAGCATTTCGATACGAAGAATATTGGAATGCCATCGAATCTTTTAAAGTGGCTTATTCTAAATACAAAGACCCCGTAAAAAAGGCAGAACTTGTATTTAAAATCGGTTTGTGCTATCGAAATTTGCACGAATCCAAAGAAGCAGAACTTTGGTTTAAGAAAGCCATCATGGTTAAGTATCCCGACCCATTAGCTGTATTGTATTATGCTGATGCACTTAAAATGAATGGTTCGTTTGAAGAAGCAACGGTAGAATATCAAAATTACGGCAAATTGGCACCTGGAGACAAAAGAGCAGAACTGGGTGTAAAATCTTGTCAGTTGGCAGCCAAATGGAAAAGCAAACCAACACGCTATGCTGTTGAAAACATGGCGTTTTTAAATTCAAAAGACCAGGATTTCAGTCCTGTTTTTGCAAAAAAAGACTATAAAGTTCTATATTTTACATCCAACCGTACCGGTTCTGCAGGTGATAAAATTCATGCTGTTACAGGTGCTGGTTTTTTCGACTTGTGGGAGACTTCCGTTGACCGCAAAGGGAAATGGAGCGAACCTAAACCGGTTGAAGGTGCCATCAATACTCCCGACGATGAAGGCGCTTCCTCCTTAAATCTTAAAGGGAACTCATTATATTTTACTCGTTGTATGGTAGATAATAAAAGAATACTCGGTTGCAAAATTTTCTACTCCATTCGTAAAGGTGTAAGTTGGGATATACCTGTTGAAATTATGATTAAAGGTGCTGTTGACAGTACATCTATTGGACATCCTTCTATTTCTGACGATGAAACAAAATTATATTTTTCTGCCAACCTTCCTGGTGGGTATGGAAATCGTGATATCTGGATGATTCGTAGAGACAAGAAAACGGGTCCTTGGATACCTGACCCTGTTAACGTTGGCTCAGATATTAATACCCCCGGTAATGAAATGTTTCCTTACATTAGAAATAATGGTAAATTATATTTCTCCAGCGATTACCTTATTGGGATGGGTGGATTAGACATTTTTGAAGCTATTCCTGACCCCAAAACAAGTAGATACAATGTAGTAAATATGAAATATCCCATTAACTCCGATGCTGACGATTTTGGAATTCTGTTTGAAGGAGAAGCCGAACGCGGATATTTTTCCTCCAATCGTAAAGGTGGAAAAGGGGGAGATGATATTTATATGTTCTACTTACCACCTTTGGCATTTACTATGAAAGGATTTATTAAGGATTGCAAGACCGACGACCCTATTCCTGGTGCCAAATTAACTCTTAAAGGCAGTGATGGCACTACCATAGACGGCGTCAGCGAAGCCGATGGTTCCTATCAATTTAAGTTAAATGCCAATACCGATTATCAACTCCTTGCTTCAAAAGAAAAATTTTTAAACGGTAATGCCGGTGAATCAACCAAAGGATTTGAAGAAAATAAAGATTTTAATGTAGATATTTGTCTCGAAAGTATTAAAGAACCCATTGAATTGCCCAACATAGAGTATGATTTGGCTAAATGGGATTTACGCCCCGAATCAATGGTTTCATTAGACAAGTTGGTAGAAACTTTAAATAACAATCCCAATATTGTTATTGAATTGGGTTCACATACCGACTTTCGTTCCGACGATAAATACAATCTTGAACTTTCCCAAAAACGGGCACAATCGGTTGTAAATTATTTGATTGAAAAGGGCATTGAACCCGAAAGGCTTGTCGCCAAAGGATATGGCGAAACAAAACCTAAAGTAATAGATAAAAAACTGGCTCAGCGCTATCCCGGATTCTTAAAAGAAGGAGATGTATTGACAGAAAAATTTATTAAATCGCTGGCTACCGTTGAAGAACAGGAAGCCTGCAATCAGGCAAACCGCCGTACCGAATTTAAAGTACTTCGCGAAGATTTTGTTTCCAAAAAGCAAAATACAACATTACCACAAAACTTACCTACTCCCCCATCAGAGAATTATCAAGAAAATCAATACAATCCAGATAATCAATAAATTAAATCAATTACTAATAACGTTCCAGTAAAAAAACTGGAACGTTTTTTTATTTATGAATAAAGGAAAATACGATAACAGAGGTGTCAGTTCACAAAAAGAAGATGTACATACTGCTATTAAGAACATGGACAAGGGGGTGTTTCCGAATGCTTTTTGCAAAATTTTACCCAATTATTTTAGCGACGATAACTCCAAAGTACTTGTCATGCATGCCGACGGTGCCGGTACCAAATCATCATTAGCATACATGTATTGGAAAGAAACCGGCGACATGTCCGTATGGAAAGGTATTGCTCAGGATGCTTTGATTATGAACATTGACGACTTGTTGTGTGTGGGCGCTACGGGACCTTTTATTATATCTTCCACGATTGGCAGAAATAAATTCCTTATTCCCGGAGATGTGATATCATCTATCATTAATGGATTCAACGATACTATCACTTCTTTGCAAGATTTGGGTATTAAAGCCTACCTTGCTGGTGGCGAAACGGCAGATGTCGGAGACCTTGTAAAAACTGTTATTGCAGATTCTACCGTGTTTACTGCATTAAATAAAAAAAATGTTATTGAAAACCATATTCAACCCGGCGATGTAATTGTAGGATTTGCTTCGTATGGCAAGGCTATCTATGAAAAAGAATATAACAGTGGCATCGGAAGCAATGGACTTACTTTTGCCCGCCACGAATTATTCCATCATTCGCTTGCACAAAAATATCCAGAATCGTATGACCCTCATATCCCAGAGCAATTTGTCTATTCCGGTAAATATCAACTGACCGATACTATACCCGGCTTACCTGTAAATATTGGCAAAATGGTACTTTCACCTACACGTACGTATGCACCTCTTATTTTAAAAATAACACAGGAATGTAAAGGTCAGATTCATAGTATGATTCACTGCACCGGTGGTGGACAAACAAAAGTCATGCACTTTATAAATAAACTGCATATAATAAAAAACAATCTGTTTGAAGTTCCCCCTGTTTTTCAACTTATACAAGAAACCTCGCATGCCGACTGGAAAGAAATGTATAGCGTTTTTAATATGGGACACCGTCTTGAAATATATACTTCATCGCAGGCAGCAAAAAAAATGATAACTATTTCCAACGAATTTGGCATTGACGCAAAAATAATAGGCTACTGTGAACAATCAACCGAAAAAAAATTGACTTTACATACTCCTGAAGGAGAAATAATTTATTTATAAAATAGAGATATGACGGAAAATATTTTCTTAGAAAAGTTGGAAGGTATAAAAAATAAATTTATAGAGATAGGTGAACAACTTGCCAATCCTGAGGTTATTGCCGACATGAAACGATATGTAGCGTTGAACAAGGAATATAAAACCATGGAACCAATTGTTAACGCTTATAAAACATATTTGAATGTATTAAGCAATATCACCGAAGCACGAAAAATATTAGTCCATGAAAAGGATAATGAAATGAAAGAGTTGGCTAAATCGGAGTTGGAAAATCTTTTAATACAACAGGAGCAATTGGAAAACGACATTAAAATGTTACTAATTCCCAAAGACCCTCAAGATACCAAAAATGCAATTATGGAAATTAGAGCCGGTACAGGTGGAGATGAGGCTTCCATATTTGCAGGTGATTTGTTTCGTATGTATTCCAAATTTTGTGAATCTAAACATTGGAAAATTGAAGTGAACAGTTTTAATGAAGGAACGGCTGGTGGATATAAAGAAATTATTTTTAAAGTTATCGGTGATGGTGTTTATGGTATATTAAAATTTGAATCGGGAGTGCATCGCGTTCAACGCATTCCGCAAACGGAAACACAGGGTCGAGTTCATACGTCGGCAGCCACAGTGGCTGTTTTTCCCGAAGCAGACGAATTTGACATCACCCTTAATATGAATGACATTAGAAAGGAAACTTTCTGTTCCAGTGGACCCGGCGGACAATCCGTAAACACTACATACTCTGCTGTTCGCTTAACACATATCCCAACAGGTATTGTGGTCAGCATTCAGGATGAAAAATCACAAATAAAAAATTACGAAAAAGCACTCAACGAACTACGCACACGTATTTATAATATGGAATTTCAAAAATATATGGATGCTGTTTCTGCAAAACGCAAAACAATGGTATCTACTGGCGACAGGTCTGCCAAAATCAGAACCTATAACTATCCGCAAAACCGCGTTACCGACCATCGTATCAATTTAACCCTTTACAATCTGGACGCTGTTATTAACGGAGACCTTACCGAATTAATAAACCAATTGCAAATAGCCGAAAACGCAGAAAAAATGAAAGAAAACGAAACACTTTAATATGAATTAAACATGAATTTATCGCAATTAACTCAGGAAATAAAGAAAAAACAAAGTTTTTTATGTGTAGGGCTTGATACCGATATTGCAAAAATTCCAACTTTTTTACGCGATACCAACGACCCTGTTTTTGCCTTCAATAAAGCCATTATAGACAGCACTGCCGAATATACCATAGCCTATAAACCCAATATTGCCTTTTATGAAGCACTGGGAAAAAAAGGATGGGAAAGTTTGGAACAAACAGCATGGTATATTAAGCAAAACTATCCTTCCATCTTTTTAATTGCCGATGCCAAACGTGGTGATATTGGCAATACATCGGCTCAGTATGCAAAAACATTTTTTGAAACCATGCCTTTCGATGCAATTACTGTAGCTCCGTATATGGGTAGCGACAGTATTTCCCCCTTTTTAACCTATTCCGATAAATTTGTGATACTGCTTGCATTAACTTCCAACCAAGGAGCAGACGATTTTCAATATTTTCAAAATAAGGAAGGCGAAACTTTGTTTGAACAAGTTTTAACAAAATCAAAAAAATGGGCAGATGCCAACAAAATGATGTATGTCGTAGGTGCTACCCGTGCCGATATGTTATCTAAAATAAGAGCCATCGTTCCCGAACATTTTTTGTTAATCCCAGGGGTTGGAGCACAAGGTGGCAGTTTGGACGATGTAGTAAAATATGGAATAAATAAAAACGTTGGATTGATTGTCAATTCATCCAGAGCCATTATTTATGCCAGTCAGGATAAAGATTTTTGCGAAACATCTAACATGGAAGCGAAACAAATTCAACAAGAAATGCGTAAATTGCTCATAAAGTATTGTATCATTTAACCCCAATAAGATGAACGAAGATTTTTTGCAATTCTTATGGCAGTACCGCCTTTTTAATGAAAGTAAATTATCTTCGGCAAATGGTGAACCTATTCAAATTATTAATGTAGGAACTAAAAATTCAGATGCCGGTCCAGATTTTTTTAATGCCCGCATTTTGTACAATCATGTTGAATGGGCTGGTAATATTGAAATTCATATCAATGCTTCCGATTGGAACAAACACAAACATCAATTTGACCCTATTTATAACAATGTTATTTTGCATGTTGTTTGGAATAATGATACCATTATTTACAATGCCAACCAACAGCAAATTTTAACCGTTACCCTTCCTATTCTTTACGAAACCCATGCTGAATATTTAAAACTGTATGAAAATCATAAACTCATTGCTTGTGGTGAAAAACTTGCTACACTTAATTTTCCAATTTCTACCTATTTAACTTCATTGGCTGTTTCTCGTCTCGAAAAAAAATCACAATTTGTTTTACATGAACTTAAAGAAATAAATTACCATTGGGAAGAGACCCTTTATCGCATATTGGCATACGGTTTCGGTCTTAAGGTCAATGCTTCCTCTTTTTTAATGCTGGCTAAAAGTATTCCCTTTCAAATTATTCAGAAAAACGCCGATAACCTTGTATTTTTAGAATCAGTTTTATTTGGACAATCAGGGCTGTTGCCCGAATCTTCGTCTGATAATTATGTTTCTCTACTTATAAAACAATATCATTACTATAAAAAAAAATATGGATTAACTCCTTTGCCTGCGACTGTTTGGAAATTTTCAAAAATTCATCCACCCTCATTCCCTACGCTTAGAATAGCACAATGGGCTGCCTTTTTATACAAGAACGCCAATAATTTAACCGATTTAGTCCAACTTCAATCATTAAAAAAAATCTTAAAAAAATTTGATTTTAACACCTCTGAATATTGGCATTCACATTATCATTTTAATAAATCTGCCAACTTAACCAAGTTCAAATTGGGAAAAAGTTATATTTACCTGATAATTATAAACTGCCTGTTACCTTACATTTTTGTTTACAGTAAGGAAAGGATGGACAATGAGTTGAACGAACAGGTTATTTCCATGCTGGAACAATTGCCACCCGAAAAAAATAACATTATTAAAGCATGGAAAGAATTCAACATTATTCCTCAAAACGCACTTCAATCGCAAGCACTGATACAATTATGCGAAAACTATTGCAAGCCTCGCTTTTGCTTGCGTTGCAATATTGGTACTTATATTCTTCTACAAACAAAATCATTATTTTAAGGCTTAACTACCCATCACATTAAAAACATTTGAACAAGAATGGTTACACCGAAAAAAAGATTGGGACAGCATTTTTTGCACGATAAAAATATTGCAAAAAAAATTGTTTCGTTGCTTAAACCAGCACCGACTGTTATTGAAGTAGGTGCTGGCACGGGCAGTCTTTCTTGCCTGCTTTATGAATTATTGAATGAACATGTCTGGTTCACCGATATTGATGAAGAATCTATTACCTATTTAATAGAAGAACTTCATTTGCCAAAGTCTCATGTGTTAAAGAAAGATTTCTTGAAAATGAATTTGACAGATTATACCAGCCCCATCCATATTATCGGAAATTTTCCATACAACATCAGCAGTTCCATTTTTTTTAAGATTCTCGAGAACCGCTCTATGGTATCACAAGTAGTCTGTATGATTCAAAAGGAAGTAGCACAACGTATCGTTGCCAAAGAAGGCAATAAGACGTATGGAATATTAAGCGTTTTGTTGCAGGCATATTACAATATTACCTATCATTTTACTGTGAACGAACAAGTGTTTTCGCCACCACCCAAAGTTAAATCTGCCGTAATTGAACTCAATAGAAACACGTTAATCACATTACCCTGCAACGAACATCTGTTTTTTTCCATTATTAAAACCGCTTTTAATCAACGAAGAAAAATGCTGTCAAACAGTCTATCATCATATATAAATAAAAATAACTTCACTTCAGAATTTATGCAAAAACGCCCAGAACAATTGTCTGTTCAAAATTTTATTCACCTTACTCAACAAATAGAAACATTTAACCGGCATAACTCCTAATACCGACTTGCTAACATAATTCATTTCATTCTTTTGTGAGCGGTTGGTATAAACATTATTAACATAAACTCAGTAAAAATTAATCGTATTATAAAAAAGTGATTTTCTTTTTTAAAAATTTGTAAAAGATACATAAATAATTATTATTTTGGTTGCGAAAAATTTTTGTACTTACCAGCAATGGAAATTGGTAATAATAATTTGATAATGAGGATATTGTTTTTGTTTTTACTTTTGACAGGAACATATAGTATTCAAGCACAGACATACATTAGTCTCTCCAATCCATCCGTAAAAGAACTTTATAACAGAATGATTGACCCCGAAGATTTCAGACCTGAAGTGTTAAACAAATTAATTTTACTCTATATTAATACTTATCGCGACAAAGAAAAATTAGACACCTTTACCATAGAACCTATTTTAAACGCTGCCTCTGACGATCAGGCAAAGTACATGGCAAGCATTATGGACGCTACTCTGGATGGAATCGGTAAAAAGAAAACAACCGCATCACGACTTATATTTTACGGTGGTAGCGGCATTGGCGAAGAATTGGTTATAAAAATGCCTATAAGCAAAGGAGCAGAATATTTTTCGTACGGAAAAGTTGCCGACGATATTGGCTTTAAGTGGGTCAACGATAAAAAATCGCTCGATATATTGGCAAGTACACGATTTGTGTTGGCAGGATTGGGCTCCTCTATCGATGTAGATAAGAAAAAGGCATACGTATCGTTAACACTCGCCAATTATTCACTGTTCAATCAAGGTGCATCCTTACGTAGCGAATTGTCTGTACCGTATTCAACTAAAAAATACGGATTAAAAAAGTATGATTCCCGAATCTGTTTGCGATGTAACAAATACAGAAATATTGAAAACTTGCAACGTGGCTTGTATATAAAAGACCATAAAATTTATTTTCGCAATGAATCATACAAACAACTAAAAAAATTGCTCAAAGACCCAACCGATGGTTTAGCCGTTGATGTCATTCAACAGGAACAATATTCGTGCAACCAACCCAATATCGCCGATTATAGATTAGTTAACAAAGGCATACTTTTAAAACGGATTAACCCCGTTAAACTGGAAAAGAAAAATATGATTCAAGACCCAAAGGAACGTAAACAAAAAGTTGATGTGTTGATGGGGACATTGCCATCGGGCATTACAGACGATTATGAACTCAATCTGCTGGTTATTATTGATAAACATGTCTGTAAAGTTATTACTCCTTCGTTTGAAGATGAAGCAGCCGTTGAATTTACTAAGGAAATTGAACTGCTCGCAGATACAATTGTTATAAATGCACCCGAATATACACCCATTGTAGAAAAGTCGCATCTTGAATTTGTTATTCCCTTTGAACGGAATAAATTTGTATATAAACCCGAAGATATTGAACCATTAATAAACAAACTGAACGAACCCGATTTTGATATTAATAAATTATTCATTGAAGCATACTCTTCGGTAGAGGGCACTGATGAAACCAATAAGGAATTACAAAAAAAACGTGCCGAAAGTATTATTGAAGCATTGAAAAACCGTCAGAAAATAAAATTCTTCTCAAACATTACTACCGGCGATAATATTGAAGACTTTAAAAGAGATATCAAAGAAACCAAATGGTCGCAATTAGCCGATATGAGTGTTAAAGAAATTCAAGATTATATCAGCAAAAACAAACTGGAAAACGAACTGGAGCCCATTTTATCAAAACATCGTTATGCACGCGTTAAATTGGATATTACCTATAAACTCGGTCCCGAAAACGAAGAAAAATATGTCTTAAATCGTTTTAATAAATGTATCAAAGAGAATAATCTGACACAGGCATTGGCTATTCAAAAATATATCTTTAAAAAAGTTTTAAACAATAAATACGGTAAAGAATCGGTAACGGGGCAGGAAATACCTGAAAAACCTGAATATGCAGGACTATTATTAAACAAATTGTGGCTTTCGGGTTTGCTTATGAACAAACTCTGGCTCGAAAAGTACGTCAATAAAGATGAATTGGGCGAAGATTATTGTCAACGTATTGCACAATTGTATCAATTAGCCCCCGACAATTTCTATATTCACTATAACCATTGTTATTGCCGAATACTGTTTGACGATTTTACTACGGATAAGCAAATTCTCGATTTTCAAAAAGAAATCAGCGGTTTGTATTCTTCCGGCTTGAAACGGCATACGGTTGATTTACTAAATTTGGAATATCAGTTCAAAATAATTCAAACGCTGGATACATTGGACGAAACACCTCCCTTATTAAAAGCAAGTCTTGATACGATAAAGGCTATTTCCAAATTGACCGAATCTAACTGGCAAAACTCTCTTAAACTTTCCTATATCTTTATGGGGCAAAAAGATTATGAATTTGCTGCCAAACTTATAGAACCCTATATCAATAAAAACAATGTGTTCGACGAATTAATTTTTAGTTATTTAGGTATATGCAGCCACATGCCACATAAATTTTCTTCACCTAAATTTACCATGGCTGTTCAAAAAGCAGTTGAATTGGATTCACAACGGTTTTGTCAATTATATAAAAAGAAAAAAATGTCGGTTCAATCACTCGAAAATCCTGCCGTTAAAGAGATTTATTGTAAAACGTGCAAATAATAAACTTGGGTTTAAAAAATATTTTTTCTGTTAACATGGATTTATATTTATACACAAACCTTCGCCCAACAAAAAAATTTTCTTTTGACCCTTATTTTATATAAATACGAAATTATATAATTCATATTTAATGGGATAGATACTTTTTAAGGGACGACTAAATAACATTAAAAATGTCCATTACAAGACAAGTTCCCCCAAAAAACCATTATTTTTGTCCATTACTCCACGAACTATCATTATAATTTATTTTTTTAATAAGAAAAATATAGTTACCTTTGACCCAAAATGAGTCCATATAAATATTACGATTAGTATTATTAGCATTCTTTCCTGTTGACTTTACTATTCCTATTGTTTTTTACTACTCATAATGAATTATTTTTTAAAACTTATTTTATGAAGAATATTTATGTTTCAAATTTGTCTCCAAACGTTGGAAATGAAGATTTAAAGGAAATTTTTGCCGAATACGGTGCCGTAACAAGTGCAAATGTGATTTTAGACCGCTACACAGGTAAATCAAGAGGTTTTGCTTTTGTAGAAATGACAAATGACGATGAAGCCGATAAGGCAATTAATGAATTAAACGGAGCAACGTTAGACAACAATACAATAACGGTCAATATAGCAAAACCAAAAACTGAAAAAAAGAATTTCAGGCAAGGCAATAATCATAACAGAAGCAGGCGTTATTAAACAATTTTCAATAATTCATCATCGAAGATAAAAAAGAATGAATTTATTTGAGGTATGAGCAAAATACCCCCTTTGAAAATAGGAAATTTAGTTGCTAAAATCCCAATTATTCAGGGTGGAATGGGTGTCGGGATATCGTTGAGCAGGCTTGCATCTGCGGTAGCCAGTTCCGGCGGAATAGGAGTTATTGCCACAGCCGGAATAGGGCAGGAAGAACCTGATTTATATACCGATTATATAAAATCAAATAACCGTGCATTGAGAAACGAAATAAGAAAAGCGGTAAGTCTTACAACCGGAATTTTGGGTGTAAACATCATGGTTGCGCTTTCCAATTATGCCGAATTTGTTAAAATCGCCATCGAAGAGCATATCGATATTATTTTTTCGGGAGCGGGGTTACCTTTGGAATTGCCGAAATACCTAAATAAAAGCGGTTATAATCCGAAACTTGTTCCTATTGTATCTTCTGGTAGAGCTGCTGCCGTGATTATAAAAAAATGGCTGAACAATTACAACTATTTACCCGATGCCATAGTCGTGGAAGGACCTAAGGCAGGTGGACATCTCGGCTTTAAACCGGAGCAGATATTTGATGAAAAATTTTCGTTGAAGCATTTGGTTTCGGATGTATTGAAAGAAGTTAAACCGTTTGAAAGCGAATATAAAAAAATCCCAATAATTGCAGCTGGGGGAATTTATACGGGAGAAGATATTCATCGTTTTATAAGCATGGGTGCATCCGGTGTTCAGATGGGTACACGTTTTGTTACTACCAATGAATGCGATGCCTCAGACAAATTTAAGCAAGCATATATTAATTGTCAGGAAAAAGATATTACTATTATTAACAGTCCTGTTGGTATGCCCGGCAGAGCATTAATAAATAATTTTATAAACGATGTGAACAAAGGGCAGAAAAAACCTTACACATGTCCTTTTCACTGTATAATTACTTGCAACCGGAAAGATGCTCCTTATTGCATTGCGAAAGCTCTTTTCAATGCCAAAAAAGGAGAATTTGATAATGGCTTTGCATTTGTCGGGGCTAATGCGTATCGCTCCGATAAAATAATGAAAACAAAAGATTTAATCGATTTGCTGGTTAGCGAATACGAACGGCTGTAAATGTTGAATGGTTAATGATGGATGATGAATTATTTCATCATTCATCATCTCGTTAATTGCCTGTAAAAAGACTATATTTCATTATAACGAATGCTCCTGATAAATATCAAAGAAAATATGTATAGATACTAGTCTATATTATAACAAACCGCTCACAAAAGAATGAAAATGTGCATCCTCGTTGCAAACGTGGATGAGGTAGGAAAGGTACTTTTTAAGGGACAACTATTTAAATGAATTGTACTTACACAAAGGTCTTAAAAAAAATAATAGCACCTCAAAATAGTTTTGTTTTGAATTATTTTTAATATATATTTGTGCATGTAAATTTATATACGGAGTTACAAAATGAACTATTTAAGACACATATTCAATATTGCTCACATGAACAGCATTTATCAAAACAACTCCACTATGAATAATGAAGATATAAACGTAATTGTAAGTTTACACAGATGTTGGCGGCAAGGCGAGAAAAAGACAGCAACACTGAAAATGACAGAAATAATGGTTTGAGAATGAAAAACGAATGAAAATGAAAGAAAAAAGATTTAGTTTTTTTGCCGACCCGCAAGAAAGAAAAGTAAAAAGCCGACCCACAATTGGCACATTGCCTTTTGCCCAACACACAAGCCAACACTTCGCAAAAGTCAAAGAGCAAAATCTTTCAGCCCACTATAATGACAAGTTTGTGTTTAACTTAAATCAATAAAAAATGAAAAAATCACTTATTATCATTGCGTTAATGTTTGTGTCTTTATTTGTTGCTCATGCTCAAGTAAATAAAGTTCCTGCAACTAAAAAGCCTATTGAATATAATCAACCTGATGGGACTGTACTTACAATTTTTCTAAAAGGTGATGAGAAATTACATTGGGCGGAGACTAAAGACGGCTATACTCTACTTTCAAATAAGGAGGGTGGATATGAATATGCAAGACTTGATAAAAATAGAAACCTTACAAATTCTGGTAAACTTGCCCATGAGCAGGACAAACGGACTAAAAAAGAAACAAGGTTTTTAAAGAAAATACCGAAAGGACTACAATTTAGTGAAGTCCAAATAAAAAAATCAAAGGAATAATCTCAATTCAAATAATGTTTAACTAAAATTTAATGTCTATGAAAAATTTAAACACAGTTTTTTTAACAGCAGTTGTTTTATTTACAACGCTGAATGTTGGAATGGCACAAAAGTCAAAGTTGCCAAAAATCCAGTACCAAGTTCTAGGGAATGGTATTCCCGCAAGTCCTAAACAGATAACGTATAAACAGCCTGATGGTTCACTGATCAACATTACATTGAAAGGTGATGCTGCTATTCATTGGGCAATTTCAGACGATGGTTATACCTTGTTATCAAATCCAAACGGATTTTACGAATATGCCAAACTTGATGAAAATGAAAATATGATTTCAACGGGCATAAAGGCAAGCAATACAGTTAATCGTAAATCTAATGAAACTGCCATTTTACAGTCAATTCCTAAGGGAATTAATTATTCTGAAAAACAAATTAAGCAGAAATTATCTAACTACAAAGCAACTAAAAAAGACGGAAACCAATTAAAGAGTTTTCCTTCTACAGGTACTCAAAATAACCTTGTGCTTATGATTGAATTTCCTGATTTAGCATTTTCCAACTCTGTAACTGACGTTGATAATTTAATGAATCAATCAAATTATGGCGGTATTGGTAGTTTTAAAGATTTTTACTATAAGAATTCTAATGGTAAATTGACAGTTAATACAACTGTTGATGGAATATATGTTGCAACACATAATCATGACTATTACGGACAGAATGATGAAGAAGGTGATGATATGTATGTTGAGGAACTTGCTGCCGAACTTATAAATGAAGCAGATTCATATATTGATTTTTCTGATTATGATAACGATGGTGATGGAATCGTTGATTGCGTTTACATTATATATGCTGGTACAGGCGAGGCATCAAGTGGAAATCCTAATGACATATGGCCTCATAATAATCCAAGTATTACTCCTATTACAGTAGATGGAGTAACTGTAAACGCATATACATGCTCAAATGAACTTAATGGTACTAACTTAGCAGGTATAGGAACAATTTGTCACGAATTTGGACATGCTTTAGGTCTTCCCGATTACTATGATACTGATTATCCAGGTTCTGGTGGTCAAGCAGAAGGTACTGGCTCTTGGGATGTTATGGCTGGTGGAAACTCAAATGGTAATGAAGCATCACCTGCAAATCATAATCCATTTTCAAAAGAATTATTAGATTGGCAATATCCTGAAATTATTGATGCAAATGGTTCATATATTTTGCCTCCTGCTACCCAGGATACTATTGCTTTTTTAGTTGAAGCTGCTACCGCAAATGAAGGGTTTTACTTAGAAAACAGACAATGGGAAAGTTTTGATTATGAATTATCAGGTCATGGTATGCTCATTTATCATTGTGACTTTGACTACTTTATGGCTCATTTAGAAGATAACGATATAAATGCTGACCCAAGCCATCAAGGTTTTGATATTGAAGAAGCAGATGATGAAACAAGTGATGAAACAGGAGATACATACCCTGGAACAACGTCAAATACAAGTTTTACTGACATGACATATCCAAGTTCTATTCTTTGGACTGGTTCAAATTTAGGTTATCCCATTGTAAATATTGTTGAAAATTCATCAACTGATGACATTGAATTTGATATTAGCGGATTTTCGGAAATTGAGAATATTTCAGCAGAAAACAATATTCAGGTCTATCCCACGATTGCAAATGATTTTATTAATGTAAAAAGCAATAAAGCAATTCAAGAAATTTCAATAATTAATATGCAAGGACAGATTATATCAATAAATAGTATAAACAATTCTCAGACCCGATTAATTGTTTCTAATATTAATGCTGGGACTTATATTATAAAGTCTAAAACAGCAGATTGTATTTCTGTTTCTAAAATTATTATTGAGCATTAAAAGCATACACACAGGTTGGCACATTGTCGGGTCGCTCAAAGCCAACGCTAAAGCCAAAACCCGCCAAAGAGCCAGCCTGTTTTCAACGCCTTTTTTGCGGACAATAAAAAAACTAAATCTTTTAAGACAGGAAAACGGAATGACTGAAATGAAAAAATATCTCAAACCATTTACAGACAAGAACGCCCAGTTGGTAACAAAGGCTAAAATCAAGCGGGCGGTTAGTGGTAAATCGAAGGTCTGTACTTCTAAGAAACTTCATCGTAAATTGACAGTGAAGTGCTCCGAAATGCTCGCCAGCTTTTAGCCTCAACCGTTACCGCCAAGTGTAAAAAGACAGACGACAGGACTAAAATAGAAAGTAATCCATTGTGAAAGGACAGAAAAAAAGAAATATTGACAATACCATAAAGACAACCCACATGCTGGCCCGAGTTTTTTTCTTTTTAACCCACCGCACAAAACTGATATTCCCCATAATTAATAAATTTTTATACCAAACCGCTAACAAAAGAATAAAATGAATTTTGTCCCGTCAAACTCTAATCTCGTCAATAATGACGAGACGGGATGCCGACAGACTAACGGTTTTAAAACAAAAGCGAAGCGTATTGTTTTAATTATCTTGTTAGCAAGTCGGTATAAATAGTCGTCCCTTAAAAACTCATTTTAATCTTTCTTGTACTTTTCTTTTTTTCCGCAAAAAAGAAAAGTTCCCAAAAGAAAAAACTCGTTGCTGAAGAAATTTTTCCTAAAAACATAGTGCGTAGGGAAAGTTCACCGGCGAGCCAGACATGGCGTGTTACACTGAGCCTGCCGAAGTGTGAAGGGCAAAATACTTAGAATATTCATGAAATTTTTGACTAAATG
>Ga0302253_1000576_pt1 | contig 28827 bp, 24 predicted proteins | sample AAG_RA_Trp_MG_FD_193537 | JGI IMG/M metagenome (GOLD analysis project Ga0302253, IMG submission 193537) | Enriched activated sludge microbial communities from anaerobic digester in WTTP, New Holstein, Wisconsin, United States - AAG_RA_Trp | ecosystem: Engineered > Bioreactor > Anaerobic >...
TCAGGAAAATTAATAATCTGATTGTTCTTAACCAAAATGCCTTCTTCGGCTAAGAGACGTTCCATTTCGTCGGGTGATGAGAAATGCTGTTTGCCTGTTAGCAACCCTTTGCGATTTACTACTCTGTGTGCTGGGACAGGCGGTTTTACATCCTGCGATTGATTCATTGCCCATCCTACCATTCGTGCCGAAAATGCTGCACCCAAATACGTTGCTATGGCTCCATACGTTGTTACTCTTCCATAAGGAACAAGTCGCACTACTTCATATACACGTTCAAAAAAAGATTCATTCCGCAACAACGGGTCTGATATATTGTTTCTCAATGCGGTCATATTCATTATCAGATAATTCTATCAACGGTATTTCTGGACAATGCCAACAGATATAGGTAATTTTGTTGTCCTGTTCGGCAAAAATGGATTCGTAATGCGTTTGAATGTTATGATGAATATCCAGAAGATGACTATTATAAACATCGTTGGTATGCTTAATAATAGACACGTTGTTTTTTTTCAGCAACGCCCATGTATATTGATATAAAAATTCATTGTCGGTTTTTAAGTGAAGAATGGCAGTAGTTTTAAGAATTGACAAATATTTATTTTGAAATACGGCTGAAGTCAATCTTTTTTTGGTCCAGCGTTTTTTAGGTTGCGGGTCGGGAAATGTAAGCCATAATTCATCAACTTCGTTGGGCTGAAAAATAGTTTCAATATTTTCAATACAGGTTCTCAAAAAAACAGCATTCGTCAAACCCAACGCCAACGCTTTTTTGGCTCCTACATACATACGCGACCCTTTAATATCAATTCCTATATAATTATTTTGTGGAAACGCAGCAGCCAGATGCAGTGTGTATTCGCCTTTTCCACAGCCCAACTCTAATATTATGGGATTTTGATTATGAAAAACCTGTTCTCTCCATTTTCCATAAAGGGGATATTTGGTTGAGGATGAAAAAGGCAATACAGGTTGAAACACATTGGAAAAATGCTCCATCTCGGCAAACCGTTTTTTTTTGCTCCTCGACATCTAATTAAGTTTTTCTATCCTTAGTCCAGCAGTTTCTATCCCTTCCATATTCTCTGTGCGCATGGCTTGTTCTAAAACAACCGTATAGTTACCGGTATAAGGGAACTTTACATTAGGCTTATATAAAAAACGATTGAAATAGATATCCCCTAAGTTGCTTTTACCATACCATCTTCCCTTCTCGTCGGCAAGAATACAATTAACCGTATCTTTTAATTCATCACCTCTGGGCGAACGAATAGTTACAAACATATATAAATTACGCCGTGAATAATTACCTTCGTTCCGAATATTGATAACTATTCGATAGGGATTTACCGTATCATTTACAGGGACAGTAAATTTTATTAAATTATACCGATTCCATGTTTTTGCAGGAATGGATACATTTTGTTCAAATATGGCATTATCCTTACAGGATATCATAATGAATAGGATTAGACCAAAAAATAAATAACGTTTCATTTTTACTGTTTCCATTCCAGCACAAAGGTAGATAGCAATATTCAAATATCAAAAATAACCTATACGTTTAATACCGACTTGCTACCAAGTTCATTAAAACCATTCGCTTCGCTTTTGTTTTAATACGGTTAGTCTGTCGGCATCCCGTCAAACTCTAATCTCGTCATTATTGACGAGATTAGAGTTTGACGGGACAAAATTCATTTCATTCTTTTGTGAGTGGTTTGGTATTAATCTTCTTATGCAAATGTAATTGTTTTTTATAAGAAATGATTATTTGCTTTATTCATCATTGTCCATAAAATTAATACAATATTTTATGAATGGTTTCTAAACACGCATTAAAAATAATTGTATAGATTTGTTTTTTTATTTCATGGTCTATTGTCAAACGTTTATTACATTGATATTATTCCTTTTCACATATTCCGTTTCCAACGATTTTGGAATTGGCTGTCTATATATTTTACTTATTTATATTCATACATATTTCATTCAGTAAAAACTTCCGCTGCTCCGTTTGCCATTTCTATTGAGCCAACCAGTCAATGTAATTTACAGTGTCGTGAATGTCCAACTGGAACAAATTCATTGACACGTTCTGTAGGTGAAATGCCTATAGCCTTATTTGAAAAAATCATCTCTGATATTTATAAAAAGACTTTTTATTTGAATCTTTATTTTCAGGGCGAACCGTTACTTAACAAAAATCTTTCTTATTTTATTGAATATGCACATCGACATGGTATGTACACCGTTTTATCTACTAATGCACAATTATTAACTCCAGCATGGGCACAGATGCTAGTTCAAAGCAAGTTGTCAAAAATAATTATTTCTTTAGATGGGTTCAGTCAGCAAAGTTATGCTGCATACCGCAAAGGTGGCAATGTTGAACTGGTAAAACAGGGCATCGCTAATATGGTAACCGCCAAAGAGGAACTTCATTCGACTACACCGGCCATTATTGTTCAAGTGCTTGTAAATAGATACAACGAAAACGAAATTCCACTAATAGAAAAATGGATAAAACATATAGGTAAGGTTCATCTGAAGAAGAAAAGTATGCAACTATATTCTGATTTTGAATTCTTACCAGAAAATAAACATTTTCGTAGATACAAACTTAAAAACGGGACATGGGTTTTAAAAAAATACCACAGTAAGGGGTGTTTTAGAATATGGAGTCAATGTGTAGTAACGTACAACGGGGATGTGCTGCCATGTTGCTACGACAAAAATGGAGATTACACCGTAGGCAATCTGTCGCAAAATTCATTGAACAAGATTTGGCATTCAGATTTATTTAATCGATTCAGAAAAAATACATGGTCTAAAAATAATAATCTTGCCATATGCAACAATTGTATAAAATAATGGCACAAATTATACTATTATTCTTAAATAAAGCAAGGTAAATGGTTAATAAACTCGTTAACTAAATTTAAACGAAAGATATTTTTATAACGTTCCGATTCATTAAAATTGCACTGTTTTTTATGAATTTTTCATTTTCAAATACAATCCTCATCATAGGAGCATGTTGGCTTCTTTGTTTTTTGATTCAACTGTTTTATTATCTGTATTTTTATATTCGTTTAGCACATAAAAGAAAAGGAGATAATTCTTCACAACCTCCCGTATCTGTGATTGTTTGTGCTAAGAACGAAGAAGAAAATCTGAAACAATTTTTACCGTTATGTCTTACACAAGAGTATCCCAACTATGAAGTCATTGTAGTAAATGATTGTTCTGAAGATGAAACCAGCGTTGTATTGGAATCGTTCGCAAAAAAATATGCTCCTCTTAAAATATCTACCATCAAGAAAGATGAAAAATTCAATCATGGTAAAAAACTGGCTATTACAATTGGCATAAAGGCTGCACAATATGAACATTTATTGTTTACCGATGCCGATTGCTATCCCGTTTCTACAACATGGATAAGCGATATGATGTCGTTATATACACCATCAACGGAAATAGTATTGGGTTATGGTGGCTATAAAAAGGAGAAAGGCTTTTTAAATAAACTTATTCGTTTTGATACGTTGTTTATTGCTATGCAATATATGAGTTTTGCGATTGCCGGTGTGCCTTATATGGGTGTAGGCAGAAATTTGTCGTACAAAAAAAATCTTTTTTTTAGAAACAAGGGATTTGCCAGCCATGCTACTCTTTTGTCGGGCGACGATGATTTATTTGTCAACGAAACAGCCAACAAAAAAAATGTCAGCGTAAATCTTGAATCGCATACACGTTCCATTGCACCTGCCACATTTGCATCATGGGTACATCAAAAAAAACGACATCAAAGTACTTTTTATCATTATAAAGGGTTGCATAAGTTTTTGTTAATACTTGAACCGGTAAGCCGATTCCTGTTTTATTTTATCATTCCTGTTTTGCTTTTATTGGATATAAAAACATGGATAGTGGTAATTCCCGTATTTGCCGTTCGACTTATTGTTTTTATGCTCGTTTATTATTTTTCTACAAAAACTTTGAAAGAAAAAGATTTGTTATTAATTTCGCCCTTCTTTGATTTTATATTTTTGTTTGAAGAATTAATAATAAAATTAACTAAAAAAACTCAACGGCAATATACATGGAAGTAAGTCCCAACCTTAGTGAAAAAGCGTTACAAGATTACGCACTTATTCGTCAGGCAATTAAAGGCGACGAGCAATCGTATGCCGAACTGATGGGACGTTATCGCGATACCATCTATTTTATGATGCTTAAAATGATTAATAATAAAGTAGATGCAGAAGATTTAACCATAGAAGCATTTACCAAAGCATTTAAAAATATTTCTTTCTATTCCCCCAGTTTCGCTTTCAGTACTTGGCTTTTTAAAATTGCAACCAACAATTGCATCGATTTTATACGACGGAAAAAAGCCGATTTGATTTCTATTGATGTCCCACCTCCCGATGGCAGTAGCGACCAAGATAGTTCCATTCCGTTATCATCCTATACATTAGACCCCGAAGAAGAACTTATTCGTGAACAAAAAAATTTTTTGATGCGGATAGTAGTAGATAAATTAAAACCTCGTTATCGTCAACTTATAGAACTGAGATATTTTAACGAATTGTCTTATGATGAAATAGCTACCGAACTGGATATTCCTATTGGCACCGTTAAGGCACAATTATTCAGGGCTCGTGAATTGCTGTATCAAATTGTAAAGAATTCCAAAGACAAGATATAAATCCGAATGGACCATATTCTTGCATACTTTCCTGAATTGTCCGAACAACAAAAAGAACAGTTTAAAAAATTAGAACCATTATACAACGATTGGAATGCTAAAATAAATGTCATTTCGAGAAAAGATATTGCACATTTGTACGAACGGCATGTATTGCATTCACTTGCCATTGCCAAATTTTTTCAGTTTAAAATAAATGAATCTATTTTAGATGTAGGTACCGGTGGAGGATTCCCGGGCATTCCTCTTGCCATTATGTTTCCTCACTGTCAATTTACTCTTATTGATTCTATTGGAAAAAAAATAACCGTAGTTAATGAAATTGTCCAGTCGTTACAGTTAAAAAATGTACAGGCAATACACACTAATGTAATGCAATGGAAATATACTTACGACTATGTTGTAAGTCGTGCCGTATGTACATTACCAGAATTTGTATCGCACTGTTTAAAAAACCTGAAAAAAAATTCTCCGGGTGGCATTATTTATTTAAAAGGTGGAGACATTACACAGGAAATAATAAGTATAAAACAAAAAAGTACAGTCTTTTCCATAGCCGACGTTTTTACAGAATCTTTTTTTGAAACAAAAAAAATTGTTTTTATTAAACCATAATTGGGGAAACCTTCAAGGTTTAACCAAGCAACAGGCCAAGCAAAACCTTCAAGGTTTAGCAGGAGAGAAAGCCAAGCAATACCTTCAAGATTTAGCCGGAGAGAAAGCTAAACAAAATCTTCAAGGTTTAACCGAAGAGAAAGCCAAACAAAACCTTGAAGATTTAACCGAAAAAAGCCAAGCAATACCTTGAAGGTTTAACCAGAGAAAAGGCCGAGCAAAACCTTGAAGGTTTAGCCGAAGAAAAAGCCAAGCAAAACCTTGAAGGTTTAACCGAAGAAAAGGCCAAGCAAAACCTTCAAGGTTTAACCGGAGAAAAGTCCAAGCAAAACCTTCAAGATTTAGCCGGAGAAAAGGCCAAGCAAAACCTTCAAGGTTTAGCCGAAGAAAAAGCCAAATAAAACCTTGAAAGTTTAGCCGAAGAAAAAGCCAAACAAAACCTTGAAGGTTTAACCGGAGAAAAGTCCAAGCAAAACCTTCAAGGTTTAACCGGAGAAAAGGCCAAGCAAAACCTTCAAGGTTTAGCCGGAGAAAAGTCCAAGCAAAACCTTCAAGGTTTAACCGGAGAAAAGGCCAAGCAAAACCTTGAAGGTTTAACCGGAGAAAAGTCCAAGCAAAACCTTCAAGGTTTAACCGGAGAAAAGGCCAAGCAAAACCTTGAAGGTTTAACCGGAGAAAAGTCCAAGCAAAACCTTCAAGGTTTAACCGGAGAAAAGTCCAAGCAAAACCTTCAAGGTTTAACCGGAGAAAAGTCCAAGCAAAACCTTCAAGGTTTAACCGGAGAAAAGTCCAAGCAAAACCTTCAAGGTTTAACCGGAGAAAAGGCCAAGCAAAACCTTCAAGGTTTAGCCGAAGAAAAAGCCAAATAAAACCTTGAAAGTTTAACCGAAGAAAAGGCCAAACAAAACCTTGAAGGTTTAACCAAGCAACAGTCCAAACAAAACCGTCAAGGTTTAGCAGGTAAAATTTAAAAAATATATGAAAAATTAATGTTGAGACATGTTATACCGATATCATTCAAAAAATTAATCGGTATAATTCAAAATTATCATGTATTTTTGTCATCGCAAATTTGATATTAAACGAATGAAACCATGAACAAACTCGATTTTATAGGCGATATTCATGGGCATTATCAAAAATTTGAATCCTTATTAGAAAAATTGGGCTATACATATTCCGATACGCTAAAATCATATAAGCATCCTGACGACAGAAAAATTGTTGTATTGGGTGATTTTATTAATGTCGGCATGCAGAATAAACAGGTTTTACAATGCCTGTATCAAATGCACCAACAAGGACAAGCATATATTATTGCTGGGAATCACGAATATTTCTTGCTTTTGTTGCATAATAAGACACTTCAAAATAAGAGTACCCTGTGGTATTACCTTAAACGTGATTATTACCCGCTGTATGATGAATTTAAAAATAATGAAGCGCAACTGTATTTTTATTTAGATTGGATGGCAACGCTGCCACTATATCTCGATTTTGGCTCTGTAAAAGCCATTCATGCTTTATGGGATGAAGATGCCGTACAGTCTATAAAAAATTATAATCACGCGGGTTTATTGATAGAAGCCATCAATGAAAATCATCAACTCAAAGACAATGTGAATCGCCTCATTATGGGGATGACCTATAAATACAATCAAACAGATAGCAAAAAACCTGTTTATTTCAGGTATATGTGGTGGAATGCAGAAAATAATCTTCCCGTTTCGCAACTATTTATGCACAAATGGGCTGTCTTTTCTGACGACATTTCGTCACAAGTAGATACCTCTTCTTATAAAATAAAGAAAACACCCGATATAGTATTTTTTGGACATTATAATTTAATTGGATTTCCTTACATTACTGCACCCACTAAATGTTGTCTTGATTTTGGCGGTGCCAAAGGGGGTTACTTAACGGCATATCGCTGGGATGACAACCATACATTACACGAACAGAATCTTGTGACTGTATAATATCAACCAAAAAATAAATAGGCAATAATAATAGCTGCAATTATTCCAGCCAAATCTGCAAGTAATGCACAGCCTACTGCATGTCGCGTTTGCTTAATACCCACTGAACCAAAATAAACAGCCAAAATATAAAATGTGGTATCGGTAGCACCTTGAAAAATACATGACAAATGACCCACAAATGAATCGGCTCCGTATGTTTTCATGGCATCTATCATCATACCACGTGCACCACTGCCACTCAACGGTTTCATAATTGCCGTAGGCAATGCATTAACAAAATCAGCATTCAATCCCATCATAACAACCAATTTTTTTATGCCACCAACAACAAACTCCATGGCTCCCGATTCACGAAATATACCTATAGCAACCAGAATGGCTACCAGATATGGAATAATTTTTATGGCTACCTGAAATCCTTCCTTCGCACCATCAATAAATGTATCGTACACATTAATTTTTTTAACAAATCCAATGAAAACAATAAGTGTCAAAATGCCAAGAATAATAAAGTTTGCCGCTACCGTTGAAATATGTTGCACTTGTGTTAACGGAATGGTAGTAAAATACCACACAATTACAGAAACAAAAATGATAAATCCGCCTAATACCAATAAAATATTGCGTTGAAAAAGATTGATATGTTGAACCACGCTTACCGAAATTATTCCAGTTAATGTTGCAACAAAGGTTGAAAGTAAAATCGGAATAAAAATATCTGCGGGATTGGCTGCTCCCAATTGTGTTCGATAAACCATTATGGTAATGGGAATAATTGTCAGTCCAGAAGCATTGAGCACCATAAACATGATTTGAGCATTGGACGCTTTTTCCTTATTCGGATTCAACTCTTGCAATTCCTGCATGGCTTTTAATCCCAAGGGAGTGGCTGCGTTATCAAGTCCCAGCATATTGGCTGCAATATTCATCATAATGGAACCATGAACCGGATGATTGGCAGGTATTTCGGGAAACAGTTTAGAAAAAAATGGATTAACCATTTTTGCCAATACATTCACCAAACCACTTTTTTCAGCAATTTTCATAATGCCAAGCCACAATGTCATTATACCAGTCAACCCTAACGATAACTCAAATCCTGTTTTTGCCATGTCAAAGGCGGCACTCATCATTGAAGAAAAAACAGAGGTATTTCCACTTATGAAAGACGTTAGTATCCCAAAGATAAAACCCAACACAATAAAGCCAATCCAGATATAATTGAGTAGCATTTCTAATTTTTTGTAAAGGTATAAATTTTTATTCAGTCCTTTTAACAGAAAAATTTTTATTGAATTCTTTATGGCGATTTTGCTTTAAACCCGATAACATTGGGCAAATGCCATGCACGACTATTGGTATCTGTGGGGAAGGTCGTGGAAACATAACTTCCAATTTTTAAAATAAGCGTATCGGCAGTACGAATATATAAATTGCATTCAGGACCTCCTTCCAAATACATGGCTGATTGTACTTTTAACGGAATATTCAGTAATAATTCGCTCATCTGATTGGCAGACAATGGGCTGCGACTAAAAACCAAAATTATTTGATGACAATCATCCACTGCCAGCACACACATACTGCTATATATTAAACGCTTTGGTTTCCAAACTATCTGTTTGCCTTTATGGTCAATCATACGAATAGATTGAAATGCTGTTTGATATTGTTTTAATATCCTATCATACGCTTCCTGTTCCATATCTACTATATCAAATAACGGTAATAAAGTATCCATAGGATTGAATACCGCCAAGGCTCTGTAACCTTCTTTAAATACAACATTATTACAAGTATTTTTTGATTTCATAAATCCTTGTGCTATTATGCCATTTGATAAACTGTACATGCCCGCATTAATAACTACATTCAAATTAAACTGTTTGCTCCATTCCGATACTTTTCTTGGCAGGCTGTCGTAAGTAGTACACGAATAAACATCCATATCAAAACAGGCAGGATTTATTTTCACCAGTGAAATAATATTATCGCTTATTTTTGAATGAAATGGATTATCAATTTCTGCGTAATACAACCCTTTAAGCAATGTTTTCCATTTAATTTCCTGAGGATATCGTACATTTTTTTCGTTGGTTGAACCTGTTCCAGCATTACATGACCAAAGCAATAAAAAAACAAGTATCAACGACTTCATCATGCCGTTAAAAGTTGACTGTTTTAATGATAGTATTGTTTTTAAATGTTACTTCCTTAATCTTTTTCCCTTTGTCATAAAAACTCCATAAGCCATCAGGAATGCCATTTTGATAGGAAGATTGTATGTATAATGTCCCGTCTTCGTTGTAAACAGTAAACACACCTTCGCTTTTCCCATTTTTGAATTTTCCTTTGCTCCATAAGGTACCATTACTGTAATAATATTGCCATAAACCCTGTCGTAAATTGTTACTGTACGAACCTTTTATTTTGATATTTCCATTAGGATAATATTCTGTTTTATATAAGGTATCGTGTCTATTTTGACTGGTATCTATTTCACACGACATCAATAATTTCCCATCGGGATAATTTTCTTCAATCGTAATGGTGTTTTTGTGATGACATGAATTAATTACTGCAACACATAACGAAAAATAAATGATTGCTATAATAAATCTTTTACTACACTTGCCAACACTAAAATTCATATTCGTTCATTTTAAATTTTTTAGTACATTACAAACTGTCTAACCGCTGTTCCATATCAGAATTACTGTTGAGACTATCCAGTGATTCCATATTTTCTATGGCATTTTTAAATTCATCACTGGTTTTATTAATAACCTGTTTAGTCTTGTTTTTAAACTCATTAAAACGCCAATAAGAAAAAATAATGCTGAACAACGATATGATAAATGCTGCCAGTATTAATCCTTTGTTTTGTTTTTTGGCAGCAAGGAAAAAGGCAATAATTGCCAGAATACAGGCAATCGACCCGGGTATCATGCCTGCCAATCCTACCAGCGGAATAAATGCCAGTATCAATGCTATAATACCAATAATTAAAGAAATAATTCCCAATATTTTTGACGAAGATGTTGTTTTTTCAGTATTTTCCATAAAATTTAATATTTTAATGTTTAACTATTTTACAGTTTTTTATTCATTTCAATCCGTACAAAATTAATTGATTTTTTCGTTTCATACAAACATATTTAATACCTGGTAACTATTCACCCCCTCTCGTCATTGCGAGCGTAGCGAAGCAATCTCACCATGCAGCCACTTCTTCATATAATACCAAAACCGCTAATAAAAGAATAAAAAACAAAGGCAAAATGTATGATATACTTAGTCGTCCCTTAAAAACTCATTTTAATCTTTCTTGTACTTTTCTTTTTTTCCGCAAAAAAGAAAAGTTCCCAAAAGAAAAAACTCGTCTCGTCAGCAATGACGAGACAAATAATTTCTTATAAATACGACATTATATAATTCATATTTAATAGGATAGACACTTTTTAAGGGACGACTAAATATTGTGTTAGCATTCGATATTTCTTTGAATAATCGTTGATTTGATGCCGACTTGCTAACAAGATAATTAAAACAATTCGCTTCGCTTTTGTTTTAAAACTGTTAGTCTGTCGGCATCCCGTCAAAAACTCTTATAAGAGTTTGACGGGACAAAATTCATTTCATTCTTTTGTTAGCGGTTTGGTATGAATTTCATACTTTAAAAATTATCCTGTATTTTTGTAAAAAAATCTGATACATGAAGAAGGTTTTGATATTCGGATTACTGTTTTTAATGATGCGGCAAGGGTATTCGCAAAATGAACGTATTTCTCGTTTAAATTACATTGAACAGTATAAACAGTTTGCCATTGAGCAAATGCGAACAACAGGCATACCAGCAAGCATAACGTTGGCACAGGCATGCCTTGAATCGGACGATGGTAACAGTTGGCTTGTCAACGAAGCCAATAATCATTTTGGTATTAAATGCGGTTCTACTTGGACCGGTGAAAAAGTTTACAAGGATGATGACAACCCAAACGACTGCTTTCGCAAATATGCCAGTGCTAAGGAAAGTTTTAATGACCATTCATCTTATCTGATGAATACCAAACGCTATGAACTGCTCTTTCAACTCGATAGTAAAGATTATAAAGGCTGGGCTCGTGGATTAAAAGATGCTGGCTATGCTACGAACCCGCAATATGCCGATATGCTTATTAAAATCATTGAAGATTTTCAGTTATATCAATACGACGAAACAGTAAATCGCTCTGCTGTAACAGCGACTAATCAGGCTAAAGGCAAAACCGCCGCTGCCGATTGGAATGTGGCTATTACCAAACACGAAGTTCAAAAAAACAACGAAATTAATTATATCATTATTCGTGAAGGCGATACGTATGATGCCATTGCTAAAGAATTTGATTTGTGGGACTGGCAACTTTTAAAATACAACGACCTTACCAAAGACAGTGCGTTAAAGGTGGGAGCAGTATTTTATATTCAACCCAAAAGGAATAAGGCAGAAATTGGAAAGGAAAAGCACACCGTTAAACCGGGCGAAACACTTTACAGTATTTCTCAATATTATGGCATTAAATTGAAAAAATTACGATTTAAGAATAATATCATGTCCGATAAAGATGTTGATGCCGGTGAGGTAATTTATCTTCGTAAACGCAGACCGTTAACACCTGAAACTATTAAATAGTATGACATTGATAAAATCCATATCAGGCATTAGAGGAACTATTGGAGGTTCTATAGGAAACAATCTGACTCCGATAGATGTTGTACTTTTTTCCTCGGCATATTATGCATGGTGCAAACAGCAAGCAACGCATGAACATAAAATAAAAATAGTGGTAGGACGCGATGCCCGTATCTCCGGTAAAATAATACAGTCGCTGGTCGTTAACACTTTATTGGCATGTGGCGCAGATATAATAAATATTGACATGGCAACTACACCTACTACCGAAATGGCAGTTGTTGCCGAAAATGCCGATGGCGGTATTATTATTACGGCAAGCCATAATCCTTCGCAATGGAATGCCTTGAAACTGTTAAATCGTTATGGCGAATTTCTTTCTGCTACCGATGGTGAACAGATATTGTCGTTAAGCACAAAAACATCTTTTTCTTTTGCCACGGTTGAACATTTAGGCGTGGAACATGCTAAAAATTATCTGGATTATCATATTCAAAAAATACTGTCGTTGTCTGCTGTCAAAAAAGAAACCATTGCACATGCTTCCTTATCTGTTGTGGTGGACGGTATAAATTCGGTTGGTGGTATTGCTATTCCTGCATTGCTCCATGCGTTGGGTATAAAAAATATTATACTGCTGAATGGTACTCCTGATGGACATTTTGCACACAATCCCGAACCATTGGACGAACATCTGGAACAAATCAAACAAGCCGTGGTAGAACATAATGCCGATATGGGTATTGTGGTTGACCCCGATGTGGACAGACTTGCCTTTATTTGTGAGGATGGAAGCATGTTTGGTGAAGAATATACATTGGTTTCCGTTGCCGATTATATTTTACAACAGAACAATGGAGGCATCACTGTTTCAAACCTCAGTTCGTCCAAAGCATTGGACGACATTACCGCACAATATAACGGTACATGTTTTCACGCAGCGGTAGGAGAAGTTAACGTTGTTCAATGTATGAAAGAAAAAAAGGCTATTATAGGAGGCGAAGGCAACGGTGGCATTATATATCCGGCATTACATTACGGCAGAGATGCGTTGGTGGGCACAGCCCTGTTTTTAAGTTATTTTGCCAAAAAAGGAATGAAAATGTCTGCACTCAAAGCATCGTATCCTGCCTACGTTATGATGAAGCACAAAATAAACCTCACTTCCAACCACGATTTCAGTCGTATAAAACAAAATATAGAAGAAAAAATACCCTGCATTCATAAATCAACCATAGACGGCATACGCCTTGATTTTGAAGAGGGCTGGGTACATGTACGACCTTCCAATACAGAGCCGATTATCCGTATTTATGCCGAAGCACCAACCAAAGAAAAGGCATGGGATTATATAAATCTTATTCTGAATGTAATTTGAAAGCATAGATGGATACCATGGTCGTACTCATATTATCCATCCTTTTATTGCTGTCCTATTTTTTTGAACTCACTTCGGTAAAAAGCAAAATACCTACTGTTATTCTACTAATCATTCTCGGATGGCTTATAAAACAAGGCATTTTGTTTTTGGGTATTTCGCTGCCTCCCATTGAAAATACGCTGCAAAGCATCGGAACTATCGGGTTAATACTGATAGTATTTGAAGCCACTCTCGATTTACGCTATTCGCATGATAAACTTAATCTGTTTTTGAAAACTATTTTATTTTCTATGGTTTCGATATTGCTATTTTCGTTTGCCTTTGCTTTCATATTTATGTACTGGAAAGGAACGTCCTTTTTTATTTCGTTTGTAAATGCCGTTCCCTTTTCTATCGTTAGCAGTGCCATTGCTATTCCCAGCACACAACACTATAAGAAAATTAAGGATTTTATTATTTATGACAGCACTTTTTCCGATATTTTTGGCATACTGATATTTAATCTTGTTTTAAATCTGAATGGCAATGCTTTTTTTAAAGGAACAACGGTTTATGCTTTAGAAATACTGTTGTTGCTGTTTTTTTCGTTGATAGCAGCCATTTTATTGGCTGTCTATATAAGAAAAATCAAACATCATGTAAAATTCATTCCTATTCTGATTTTTATTATTTTCTTTTATGAATTAATGAAGTTGTTGCAATTGCCAGGATTGATATTTGTATTGATTTTTGGCTTGTTCATTGCCAATTTTGACTATATTATCCGTATTCACGAAAAACATTTTAAACGATTTGGCGTTGTATTGGAAGAGATTCCCAAATTCAAAGGCATCGTTAGCGAATTTACTTTTTTGGTGCGTTCTGTTTTTTTTCTGCTATTAGGATATTCCATTTCACTTAGTATGGATGAAATAATTGCTTCGCTTCCGGTGGTTTGTATCATTGTCTTGTTGATTTTTATTGTTAGATATTTATCATTGCTCTTGTTTCGTATCAACGTATTTCCTTCACTTTTTGTCGCACCGCGTGGACTTATTACTATTGTTTTATTTTTCTCTATCCCTACTAGTTTGAACATGAGTATGGTAAATAAAAACGTTATTATATTGATTATACTGATTACCACGTTGATAATGTCGCTTGCATTATATTTTTCTCATTCATCTCTCAACATGGATGACGAACACTCCATTCATTCGATAGATGAAGATATTGGAACAGATGTTTCGTAAATGGTCGTCCCTAAAAATTACTTATCCTATTAAATATGAATTATATAATGTCGTATTTATAAGAAATTATTTGTCTCGTCATTGCTGACGAGACGAGTTTTTTCTTTTGGGAACTTTTTTTACTGTACTATAAATGCTCTTTTTTAAGGTCAGTAAGAGCCTGCATGATAATAGTAGGTTTATTTTTTTATTTAAAAATCATGCAGGGTTCTTTTTTGCGAAAAAAAAGAAAAGTACAAGAAAGATTAAAATGAGTTTTTAAGGGACGACTAAATATAGTAATCAAGTAATCTTTGTTTTATCCATTTCTTCTTAATTTGTTGTAGTTTTGTAAAAATAATTTATGTGTGGCATTGCAGGCATAGTAGATTTTAAACATAATGTGGCTCCATATCAGGAATCATTAAAAAAATCTGTCGTTCTGCTTGCTAACAGAGGTCCTGATAGAAACGGAATATATAACGACGAACATGTTACTTTGGGTCATGCTCGCCTTGCCGTTATTGATACTTCGGATAATGCATCTCAGCCTTTTTCAGACATCACCGGAAATTATACCATCGTATTTAATGGTGAATTTTATAATTATAAAGAAATTAAAAAACAATTAGAACAAAAAGGTTTTTCTTTTAGAACTCATTCGGACACCGAAGTTTTATTATCGTTATACATAGACAAAGGAGTTAATTGTTTGTCTTATATCAACGGTGATTTTGCCTTTGCCATTTACGATAAAGTTAAGCAACAAGTATTTATTGCCCGTGACCGATATGGCATAAAACCTTTAGTGTATTATCACCGTGAGGACAGAACTATTTTTTCTTCAGAAATAAAAGGAATATTGCCCTTTTTAGACAAAAGACCCGCATTATCTTATGAGGCATTAAACCTATACTTACAGTTGAATTACATTCCTGCCCCATGGACTATTTATGATTCTATTTATAAACTTAAACCCGGACATTATCAAATAATTAATGCTAACGGATTTCAAGACATTCCTTATTATTCAATTCCAGAAATATCAACGGAAATAGAAAAAAATGAATCTAATATATATAAAACGTTCAAAGAATTATTAGTAGCATCGGTCGAAAGACGATTAATCGCTGATGTCCCATTAGGAACTTTTTTAAGTGGTGGATTAGATTCAAGCATTATTACTGCTATTGCCCATGAGTTTGTTTCAGAGTTATCAACCTTTACTGTTAGTTTCAAGGATTACCCATACTTTGATGAATCCAATGATGCGAAACAAATAGCCAATTTTTTACACACAAAACATCATACCATTCCTATTTCGGGAAAAGATTTATTAAACGAAATTCCATTTATTCTTGATTATTTAGATGAACCTTTTGCAGACAGTTCTGCCATAGCCGTTTCGGCACTTGCCAATTATACTAAACAACATATTACCGTTGCACTTTCGGGTGATGGTGCCGATGAATTGCACGGTGGCTACAATAAACACAGAGCACACTTAATAGCTTTTAACCAGAAGCATTTTAAGTATGCTACACAAAAAATAAGTTCCCTGCTTCGGGTATTCCCTGCTTCACGTAATAATAACTTTTCAAATAAAATAAGGCTTATTCAAAAATACACACAGGGATTGTTGCTCGATTACCCTCAACGATACTGGTACTGGGCATGTTTTAATCATGAAGATGAAGTTACTCGTTTGCTAAAAGATAAAGATTCCATACTATTACCCGACTTACATCGTTTGCTTACTAAATCAGGAAAAGATATGAATGAAATATTGTATAACGATTTGTATCTGGTATTACCTAACGATATGCTTTTTAAGACCGATAGCATGAGTATGATGCATGGACTTGAAGTACGCGTTCCCATGCTCGACCATACCGTTGTAGATTATGTAGCATTGTTACCTGCCTCGCTAAAAATAAACAAACAGGGACAAAAATTATTGTTGCGTAAAGCGTTTGGCAATATGCTGCCTTCAGAAATTTTAAAAAAGCCAAAACATGGTTTTGAAATACCTCTTCATTACTGGCTCAACGGGGCATTAAATTATCTTGTTCAAGAATTACTGAACGAAAAATTCATAAAAGAACAGAACTTATTTAATTACAATACAATCGCCTTGCTTTTGCATCGTATGAAAAGCGTTAATCCCTCCGATTCAGCCATTCATGTATGGAACCTTATTGTTTTTCAGTATTGGTGGAAGAAAAATTATTATTCGTCATAGCAATAAGAATATCCGTAAAATAAGAATATACTTTATCGTAAAATTACGTATCATAAAATAAATTAACTTTGCGACGTATGAAACGAGTTTTACGAATAGTAAATCGCTTTAATTTAGGCGGACCGACCTATAATGCAGCGTATTTAACCAAGTATTTAGCACCGGAATACGAGACATTACTTATTGGTGGCATTTGCGATGATGACGAAGAAAGTTCAGAATTTATTTTAAATAATCTTGGCATCAAAGCAGAAGTTATTCCCGAAATGAAGCGGTCTATAAATGGGTTAGGCGATATACAAGCCTATCAGAAAATTAAAAAAATAATTCGTGAATTTAAGCCCGATATTATTCATACACATGCATCCAAAGCCGGCATGTTGGGCAGACGAGCCTCTATAGGAATGGATATTCCAGTATTAGTGCACACGTTTCATGGACATGTGTTTCATTCCTATTTTAATAGGTTAAAAACCCAAACATTTATTTATATGGAACGTTATCTGGCTAATCAAACCGATGCCATTGTCGCCATAAGTAATGAGCAAAAACATGAATTAGCCCATGTGTACCACATTGCCGATGAAAGTAAAATATCAGTTATACCTCTGGGTCTTGATTTAAGCCAATTTACCGATAACCAAGACGAAAAAAGATATATATTTCGAAAGGAGAATCATCTGGATGATGATGAAATAGCCATAGCAATTGTTGGAAGGCTGGCACCCATAAAAAATCATCAATTGTTTGTTAAGTCCATAGCCAAAATAAAACAACAAACTGGCAAAAAAATACGTGCCTTTATTGTAGGCGATGGGCAAATGCGAACGGAGATTGAAAATTTAGCCCATGCGTTCAATCTGGTTATAAGCCCCAATGGTTCTAAAACGCTAAAACCCGATATTCGTTTTTCCAGTTGGATAAAAAAGGTGGATTATGTATATGCAGGCGTAGATATAGTTGCCCTTACTTCGCTCAACGAAGGTACACCTGTCAGTTTGATTGAAGCACAAGCATCTGGAAAACCTGTGGTAAGCACCGATGTAGGAGGAATTAGAGATATTGTTCTGGAAGGAAAATCAACATTGTTATCGCCACCCAATGATGAAAATGCTTTTATAGAAAATTTAAAAGAATTAATTCTAAATGATGAACTGCGGAGGCAAATGAGTTATACTGCAGTGGATTTTGTGATGAATAATTTTCAATATACCCGATTGGTTAATGATACCGATAACCTTTATCAACGATTGCTTATGAAAAAAAACCAATGGCAGAAATCAAAAATAGCCATATAAAACATTTATGTTTATTAAAATCAATTCATGTTTTTGAAATATTTCAATAATATTTTATACCTTTGACCTAAATTTTAAAGAGTTGAAACAAAATTTTTTTTTATATAATCTAAGACCCTTGGGAAGCAAAAAGAATAAAAGGCAATTTGTCCTGTTTAACACGTCTGTTCTTATAAAGAACGGTTATCAATGGTTTGTATTGATATTGTTATCGTGTATAATGACCTCGTGTGGCATTTTTAACTCCAATGAAATGTTTCGCGTGCCTGCCGATTATAAGTACTCCGATTTTAAACCCAACGAACAAGAATATAAAATTCAACCGTTTGATAAATTGGATATAAAAATATTTTACAACAACGGTGTAAATCTGATAGAATTAAATCAGGCAACAATCGTACAAAATGCGTTTGAATATGATGTTGAGTATGATGGTCAGGTAAAACTTCCATCGTTGGGAAGAGTGTCGTTGGAAGGGCTTACTGTTCGTCAGGCAGAGGATTTTCTGGAAAAAAAGTACAAGGATTTTATAGTAGAGCCATTTGTTAAAATAAATGTTACCAACAAACGCGTCATTGTGTTTGTAAACGGTGCAACCAGTGGTAGAGTTCTGACATTAAAAAATGACAATTATTCGCTTATAGAAGCCTTAGCCGAATCGGGCGGTATTAGTGATTTTACCAAATCGTACCGTATAAAATTGTTGCGTGGCAATATGAACAATCCCGAAATATATCTTTTCAATTTGCAAAAAGTATCTAACATGAAAAATGCAAATTTTGTGCTTCAGGCAAATGACATTATTTATGTAGAAGCACGTCCACGATACGCATCCAAAGTGCTTTCTGAAATTACACCTTACCTGAGTTTACTTTCCAGTGCCTTGTTGGTTTACAGTATTTTTAAATAAAAGAATAAGATGGTAACAGAACGCAAAAAAATACCTATTCTCAATGAAAAAATTGATTTTTATGTACTGTGGTATATTTTTAAACGCTCCATCATAATCAGTCTCTTATTTTTTATCATAGCCATAGGAGTTGCATTTATTTATTTGCGATATACGCCTCCCCTTTATAAGGCATCGTCTGTTATACAAATAAAAAATGAAAACGATAATACACAACAAATACTCGAATTGTCTTCTATAAAAGAAGAAATCAATCTGAATCAAACCATCGAATTATTGCGGTCTCCCGTGTTTTTAAAAAGGACGTTCAATAAATTGCCCTTGTATATAAGTTACTATTCACAGGGAACTTTTTTGGCTTATGAACTTTATCGCAGTAGTCCGTTCCGGGTAGATTATGAAGTTAGCAATCCTGTTTTTTATCAGTTACCTATTTATGTTTCGTTTACCGACGATGGTACAATTTTACATTATAAATTAAACAATGCTTCCATAGAAAAAAGAATTTCATTAAATCAGTGGATAGACTTGAAAGGCTTAAAAATGAAATTAACTATTGCCGATTCCGCTGCCATAAAAGAGCAATCCCAAAAAATAAAAAATGATTCCTACTTTTTTACCATCAACGATAGTTCGTATGTTCAAAATCAATGCAGTAACCAGTTAGAAGTTTTTGTTTTAAATAATAATGCCAACACCATTCAAATTTCTTACACCGATAAAAATCCAGCCAAAGCATCGGAAATAGTAAAAACGATTGCCGAAGAATTTATCAATTTTGATGTAGAAAACAAAATAGCCAGTTCACAAAAAATTCTATCCTTCATTGATATTCAGAGCAAAATGATTTATCAAATTATTGATAGCCTTGAAGAACAATTAATGCAGTTTAGAAATATACACCATCTTGCACTTAGCGAAGATGAAAAATCAAACCCAGTTTCACGATACGACCAGTTGGCATCTAAAGTTCAGGATGAGTTGGAAAATCTTGAAATAGAACTGTATAGTTATCAGAATATCATTGCATCGCTGGAAAAAAAGCCAGACATGTCTGTATTTGAACTTATCTCTATTCTACCTTCATCAAATCCTATTGTAATGAATATTGTAACTAAAATTCAACAGTTGGATGAACAGAAAGAACAGGTACTTGCCAGTAAAACGCCCAACAGTTTTCAAATAAAAACCATTAACCATCAAATAGAAAATCAGAAAAAAACATTGGTAGATTTTCTTAAAATATCGCAGCAACGATTGCTGGACAAGAAAAAATTACTGGAACAAAAACTAAACGAATATCAAAGCAAGGAGTTTGGTACGAGTTCATTATCCGATTTGGATTATTTAAAGTTAAAAAGATTATACGATATTAATATTGGTTACTATAATAAATTGCTTGAGAAGAAAACGGAATACATGATTAATCAAGCAGGGAGTGTGAGCCAGAATATTATTTTGCAAAATGCCCTTATACCGTCAACACCTATTTCTCCCTCCAGAAATATGGTGATGGTTATTTCATTGGTAATAGCCTTACTGCTAAGCCTCACGGTAATCGTTGTTCGCTATTTACTCTATAACCAAATTACTTCTGCGGAGGAAGTTCAGTCTTATACCAATGCAAAAGTGTTGGGTATAATACCGCTGTATAAATCAAAACTTCCTGTTTCACAATTGCTAATAGACATTAAACCCAATTCTGTTTTTAGCGAATCGTTCAGAGCATGTCGTTCCAGTATAGATTTTATGCAAAAAGACACACGGCAAAATATAATTGCCATTTCTTCTACCATTAGCGGTGAAGGAAAAACATTTGTAGCCATTAATCTTGCCGGTGTGTTTGCTCTTCAGGATAAAAAAGTAATAATTCTTGACCTGGATTTGCGTAAACCAAGAATACATATAAGTTTCAATACCGATAACAGTAAAGGAATTTCTACTATTCTTATTGGGAAAAATGCTATAGACGATTGCATCAAAAAATCTAAAATACAACATCTTGATTTTATTACGGCGGGACCTGTTCCACCTAATCCATCCGAACTGATTACACTGCCCAGTTTTGATAATTTTATAGATGAATTGTCTCAGCGATACGATTATGTCATTATTGATACGCCACCGCTGGGATTGGTTTCCGATGCACTTACTGTATTTAAAAAAGCAAACTTTCCCATTTACATCATCAAACCGCTTTACTCAAAACGTTCATTTCTATACAATATCAATCATTTGATTGATGAAAAAGGAATCGAGTCTCTTATGGTAATTATTAATGCATTTGATTACGAAAAATCCAAATACAGTAACTACGGCTATTCTTATAATTATGGATATGGATATATTACCGATTCGGAAAATCATTACTATGAAGATGTACCTGTAAAAAAGACTAATAAAATAAGACGCATGTTTAAAAAGATTGGCTTATGATTATTTTTTGGAGCGTCTTTATACTTATAGCATTTGTTTTTTCATGGTTGCTCCATATATATTTTTATAGAACATCCAAATATTATAATATTCATAAGGTAAACCAAAGAGGAGTTCGATGGAATTCACAATCAAAGCCTGTAGCCGGCGGATTTACTTTTTTCTTCAGTTACATTTTTGCTGTTACTTACTTTTTTATCACACAGGATTTGCAAATAAATCCCATTTCGGTGGAGTATCTTTATATTTCTGTAGCCCTTATTTTTGCTTTTTTTACTGGGCTTGCCGACGACATGCTTTCCATTCCTCCATTGTTTAAATTCTTTTTGCAAGCCATCTGTGGATTGCTGATAATTTATGCCGGCATATATATTCATCTGTTTAACAACGAATGGCTCAATTACGCATTAACTTTATTCTGGTATATCGGTATTATTAATTCCATTAACATGCTTGATAATATGGATGCTGTTTCTACTGTTGTAAGTATTAGCATTATTGTAGGGTATATTCTATTAAATATTTTCTTCTTTCATAACCTTTTTGAATTAATGATTTTGGTAAGTATGGGAATTGCACTGCTTACCTTTTTATACTATAACTGGCATCCTGCCAAAATGTATATGGGCGACAACGGTAGTCTTTTCCTTGGATTGTTTTTGGCTGTCTTTGGTGTTAAGTATATATGGAATCCTTCGCCTGAAGTTCTTTCCACCATGGCTGTATCGCTTAAACCTTTTTTATTGATTTTACTCTTTTTTTTAATCCCGCTAACCGATACAACTACGGTTACTATCTATCGGCTTATGCAAAAACGTTCTCCATTTGTGGGTGGCAAAGACCATACGACCCATGCTCTTTTTTATCGCGGACTGTCTGAATCAAACATTGCTATCTTTTTATTTATTATTAATTTAATAGGAGTGTGTTTTGCTACTGCCTTTTTACTTTTAAAATCCATCTCACCAATTATAACTCTTATTTCGTTTTTATTTTGTACCTTTGTGGTTCTTTTTTTATATATCAATGCACTACGAAATAATAAACAAAATACAACTCAGAATTAAGGTTATTTTTAAAAGTATTGCTTTTAAAATTTTTATTTTTCTTTTAGCGTTTTTTTTAGTTTACTTATTATATAAAGGTTTAATTTTTAACCAAACAGAAAACAACAACCCTTCTTCTTTTGCTAATAATTCAAACATGTATGTTGCTTCTGTTGAAATTCCCGACACTGTCTTTTTTGCCAAAGAACGTGTCCCCATCGAATTTTATGATGTGTACGAAAGTCTTGACCGTGAAATGACTGTTAATACCTATTGGCATTCTCAAACCATTTTACTGCTGAAAAAAGCCAGCCGTTTTTTTCCTGTTATTGAACCTATTCTAAAAAAACAACGTATTCCAGACGATTTTAAATATCTGGTCATTGCTGAAAGTGGCTTTGCTAATGCGGTTAGTCCTGCTGGTGCCAGTGGATTCTGGCAATTTATGAAAGCCACGGCACAAAAATATGGATTAAAAATAAACGACGAAGTGGACGAACGATACAATCTGGAAAAAGCCACTGCTGCAGCGTGCAAGCATTTAAAAGAGTTGTACAATACCTATAAAAACTGGACTATGGTAGCCGCTGCTTATAACATCGGGGGTGGTAATCTTGATAAAATTATTTCCAACCAAAAAACTTCCAACTATTACGATTTATATTTCAATGAAGAAACAGCCCGATACGTGTTTCGTATCGTTGCCCTTAAAATTATTTTCGAAAATCCAGAAAAATATGGATTTTATTTACCAAAAAAACAACATTATCCCTTTATACCCACCGACATAGATACCATTGATACACTTATACAAGATTTGCCACAGTTTGCCATAGACAAGGGCATTAATTATAAAATATTGAAATTATTTAATCCCTGGCTACGTAAATATCAATTAACGGCGAGCAAAGAAGACCCATTCATTATTAAAATACCAAAACCTAAATACAGAGAAATGAAATATTTACAGCAGGAATTTCGTCTTTATGATTCTATTTCTCAACCCATAGATACGATGTAAGGAAAAAATATGAGTCAGGATGCCATAGAAGTTTTTGGTGCACGGGAACATAATCTTAAAAATATTGATGTTACAATACCTCACTATGCACTTACCGTGATTACAGGCTTATCGGGAAGTGGTAAATCATCGCTTGCGTTTGATACATTGTATGCTGAAGGACAGAGACGCTATATGGAAACCTTCTCGGCTTATGCCCGTCAGTTTATTGGCGATTTGCAACGTCCCAACGTGGACAAGATAGATGGGCTTTGCCCTGTTATTGCCATAGAGCAAAAATCTGTATCACGTAATCCACGCTCTACCGTAGGAACAATAACTGAAATATACGACTATTTACGTTTGCTGTATGCACGAATTGGAGAGGCTTATTCTTATGAAACAGGCGAAAAGATGGTCAAATATACCGATACGCAAATTTATGATTTGATATTTACCTATTTTGAAAATAAAAAAGTAATTGTTTTTGCTCCACTCATACGTGGACGCAAAGGACACTACCAGGAATTATTTGAACAGTTGCGTTTAAAAGGATTTTTGTATGTACGTATAAACGGAGAATTGGTTGAACTTAAACCCGGCTTAAAACTCGACCGCTATAAAACATACTTTATTGAACTGTATATAGACCAGTTAACGGTAAGTCAAAAAAACGAAAAACGACTACACCAAGCCATTCAATTGTCATTAAAACAGGGAAAAGGAACGTGCATGTTGATGGAGGAAAACACCAAACAAATTCGCTACTTTAGCAAATCGTTTATGTGCCCAACCACTGGCTTGTCATACAACGACCCGGCACCTCATACGTTTTCATTTAACTCACCACAGGGTGCTTGTCCTGTATGTAATGGATTTGGTACTGTTTCGCATGTGGACATAAAAAAAATTATTCCCGATAATACCTTGTCTATTGCACATGGCGGAATTGCACCACTTGGCAAATATCATGTCTCGCCTGTCTTTTCACAATTGGAAACCATAGCAGCCTATCACGATTTTTCATTAAATACACCTATTAACAAACTTCCCGAAGAGTTGATAAATATTATTTTATACGGGTCTTCCGAAAATTATAAAAGTCAACATAACGATTTTTATTTTGACTTTTTTCAATGGGAAGGGATTGTGAATTATATCATGCATCAATACGAAGATTCTACCAACAGCAAAGCCAAACAGTGGTCTGAAGATTATGTCGATACCTCTGTTTGTCCCGAATGTCATGGGTTGCGTTTAAAAAAAGAATCATTACATTTTAAAATTAATGGTAAAAATATTGGCGAAGTAGCATCCATGAATTTGGACAAACTGTATATCTGGATTGAAGAACTTGAAAATCAGTTGACCGATAAACAAAAACAAATAGCACACGATATTTTAAAAGAAATTGAACATCGCGTAAAATTTATTTTGGATGTGGGCATAAATTATTTGCACTTGAATCGTCCCTCAAACAGTTTATCGGGTGGCGAAAGTCAGCGTATAAGACTTGCCACACAAATAGGAAGTCAGTTGGTAAATGTGCTTTATATTTTGGATGAACCCAGCATAGGCTTGCATCAACGCGACAATGCAAGACTTATTCAGTCGCTAAAAAATTTGTGTAATCTGGGAAATACCATCATTGTAGTTGAACACGACAGGCAAATTATCGAATCGTCTGATTATATTATAGATTTAGGTCCCGTAGCGGGAAAACAAGGTGGAGCAGTAGTGGCTCAAGGAACACTTGACGAAGTAAAAAAACAGCATTCGCTTACCAGTCAATATTTATCGGAGGAAAAAATAATCAATATACCCTTAGAACGACGAAAGGGGAATGGATTGTTTATTGAACTAAAAAAGGCATCTGGAAATAATTTAAAAGATATTACCGTACAATTTCCATTGGGAACCTTTATTTGCGTTACAGGCGTTTCTGGAAGTGGAAAGTCGTCCTTGGTTAAAGAAACGTTATATCCCATTTTATCGCACTATTTTTACAGAAGCATTAAAAAACCTTTGCCCTATCAATCTATAGAAGGCATTGCATTTATAGATAAAGTAATAGAAGTGGACCAATCTCCTATTGGCAGAACACCACGTTCCAACATTGCTACCTACACCAATATTTTTACGGAGATTCGCAATCTTTTTGCTATTATGCCGCTCTCTAAAGTACGTGGATATAAAACAGGACGTTTTTCGTTTAATGTAAAAGGTGGACGTTGCGAAACATGTAAAGGCTCCGGTGTTAAAACTATCGAAATGAATTTCCTGCCCGATGTTTATATCGATTGCCCCGATTGTAATCGTAAACGCTATAATCGGGAAACCTTGGAAATACGATATAAAGGAAAATCTATTAGCGATGTACTGGATTTAACAGTAGAACAGTCACTCGATTTTTTTGAAAATATTCCAGTTATTCATAATAAGTTAAAAGCGTTGTACGATGTCGGATTGGGCTATATATCGCTGGGACAGCCTGCCACAACATTAAGCGGAGGCGAAGCACAACGTGTTAAACTGGCAGCAGAATTTACCAGAAAAGATACAGGAAAAACCTTATACATTCTTGATGAACCTACAACAGGACTTCATTTTGATGATATACGAATCTTATTAAAACTTTTACATCGGTTAGTAAATAAGGGAAATACCATTATCGTCATTGAACATAATTTAGATATTATAAAACAGGCCGATTATATCATCGATATGGGACCAGAAGGTGGAGATAATGGTGGATATGTTGTGGCACAAGGAACTCCAGAAGAAATTGTTAAACAAGCAAAAGGATATACATCTTCTTTTTTAAAAAAAGAAATAACTTTTAATCTACAACATACGTAAAACCACTAAATTTTTTTATTATGAATAATGGTGACGAAAAAATTATCAGGGCTTTGGAACCCAAAAGTTGGCATGAAATCAAAGCACACGATTCATGGCATATCTTTAAAATTATGGCAGAATTTGTTCAGGGATTTGAAAAACTGGCGAAAGTAGGTCCCTGTGTTACCGTCTTCGGTTCTGCGCGTACCAAACCCGATAATAAATATTATCAACTTGCCGAAGATATTGCCTATCATATTACACAAAAAGGCTTCGGTATTATTACTGGAGGCGGACCTGGTATTATGGAGGCTGCCAATAAGGGTGCTAAACGTGGTGGTGGCAAATCGGTGGGCGTTAATATTGTACTTGAATTTGAACAGCATCCCAATCCTTATATTGATAGTGATAAACTTATCAATTTTGAATATTTTTTTATTAGAAAAACCATGTTTACAAAATATGCACAGGGTTTTGTAGTACTTCCCGGAGGCTTTGGTACGTTTGATGAACTGTTTGAAGCACTTACCCTTATTCAAACGCATAAAATTGCCCGTTTCCCTATTGTATTGGCAGGTAAGGAATATTGGAGTGGACTGCTCGAATGGATAAAAAATGTTGTATTGAAAGAACAAAACAATATCAGCGAAAAAGATTTGGAATTGCTCTATGTTGCCAACGATGCCGAAGATGTTGCCAATCATATTCATCAATTTTATCAAGAATACTATCATAAACCAAATTTTTAGCATATTAAAAAATTATGCCTAAACATTTGTTTTTTTTCATTTGTATGTTTTATTTTAGCACACGATTTTTTAGAATTTTTTTTGTGAATAGAATACATCGGTCAAATAAAAAATTATTCTTAAACATTAAGAAACGGGATGATTATATCCCCGTTGTATCGTAATCATTTATTGAATTTATTGTTTAACTAAAAAATATGTATTATGGATTTTCCATCTGTAGAACCGTATAAAATTAAAATGGTAGAAGCAATGCATCCTTCTACACGCGAAGAACGCGAACGCTGGATTAAAGAAGCAAAATATAACCTCTTTAGTCTTGGCAGCGACAAAGTATTTATTGATTTATTAACCGATAGTGGAACCGGTGCCATGAGCGATAAGCAATGGTCGCAAATTATGCTCGGCGATGAAAGTTATGCCGGTGCCAGTTCATATTATCATTTAAAAGATGCCATAAAAGACATCATGGGATTTGAATATTTTCTTCCTACACATCAGGGACGTGCCGCCGAAAATGTACTTTTCAGTGCATTGGTAAAGGAAGGACATATTATTCCCGGTAATAGCCAGTTTGATACCACCAAAGGGCATATAGAATTTAGAAAGGCACATGCCATAGATTGTACCATTGACGAGGCTTTTGATACTGCACTTATACATCCTTTCAAAGGCAATGCAGATTTGAATAAATTGGAAGAGGTCATAAAAAAACATGATGCCAACATTCCATTTATCATTATTACTATTACCAACAACACTGCTGGTGGTCAGCCCGTATCGATGCAAAACTTGAAAGACGTGCGTAAGTTGGCAGACAAATATCACAAATTGGTTGTTTTTGATTCGGCTCGTTTTGCCGAAAACGCTTATTTTATCAAAACACGCGAAGAAGGGTATAAAAATAAAAGTATCCGCGAAATTGTTCGAGAAATGTACTCCTATGCCGATATCGCTACTATGAGTGCTAAAAAAGATGGCATTGTCAATATAGGTGGCTTTATAGGAATGAAATCAAAAGAAATTTTTACCAAAGCAACGACGTTCAATATCATGTTCGAAGGGTTCATTACGTATGGTGGTATGGCAGGAAGAGATATGAATGCGCTGGCACAAGGATTATATGAATCTACTGACTTTGATTACCTCACTGCACGCATAGGTCAGGTTAAATATTTGGGAGATAAGTTAAGAGAATATGGTGTACCCCTACAGGAACCCTCAGGCGGACATGCTATTTTTGTGGACGCACTTAAATTCTTTTCCCATATTCCACAATCAGAATATATTGCCCAGTTACTTGGCATAGAAATATATATAGAAGGTGGTATTAGGGGAGCTGAAATAGGAACGTTGCTTGCCGACCGTGACCCTGAAACCAGACAAGACCGCTATCCAAAATTGGAACTGTTGAGACTTGCCATTCCACGTAGAGTTTATACCAACAATCATATTGAATATGTGGCGGTAGCATTGAAAAATGTATTTGACCGTAGAAAGGAAATCAAAAAGGGTTTAAAAATAACGTACGAAGCCCCTATTATGAGGCATTTTACGGTCGAAATGGAACGATTATAATATCTCTCTTTACGTAAAAAAGTGAAGGTGATATGCTTTCATTTTTTATCTTCAGAACTCCTGATTTGGGGCAACCTAAAATGTCGCGGATTTGTAAATTAATTTTAGTTCAGTACCAGGAAATTTTGTTTCAGTTTCATTCAAATAAT
>Ga0302253_1000578_pt1 | contig 28741 bp, 21 predicted proteins | sample AAG_RA_Trp_MG_FD_193537 | JGI IMG/M metagenome (GOLD analysis project Ga0302253, IMG submission 193537) | Enriched activated sludge microbial communities from anaerobic digester in WTTP, New Holstein, Wisconsin, United States - AAG_RA_Trp | ecosystem: Engineered > Bioreactor > Anaerobic >...
GCGCCGATACCGGCAAGCCCGTGGGCGGCGACCTGCGGGAGGGCAAGCTCACCCCGCCCCTCATCTACTATCTCGAAACCCTCTCCGGTCCCGAGCGCGAGGCCTTCATCTCCCGCTTCCGGGACGGGGGGTTCTCCGGCGACGACGTGGCCCGCATCTCCGCAGAAATCCGCGCCCTCGGCATCATCGAGCGTACGCGCGAACTTGCCGGAAACTACATCGAGAAGGCCGCCGCTTCGCTCGAGACATTGCCTGACTGTCCCGAACGTCGTACCCTGATGCAGACGCTCGCATACGTGCAGCATCGCGACAGGTGACACGCACCGTCACACGACGCACGGGGGATACATGGCGGAACACACCAGCGAAACGACGACACGCCCCATAGACATCGCAGCCTGCCTTGAACTGACGTTCCCGCCAGTCACCGTACAACTGGTGCAGGCGCTCGTGGCACCCTACCCGGAACTTGCCACCATAGGTCGCCTCATCGCCATGGACCCCGTTCTCGCGGCGGCCGTCCTCAACCTCGTCAATTCGCCCTACTATGGTCTCGCCTCCCGCGTGGCAGACCTGCAACGCGCCGCTGCCGTCCTCGGCACGCGTGAAGTGCTGAAGCTGGCCCTTTCACTCTCGTTCCAGAAGAAGCTCAGCAGCGCCATCAAGCGCAGCACACAGGCCATGTTCGCCGACTGGCGCATGGTGGTATGGTCGGCCATTGCCGCAGAGCACATCGCGCAGACCCTCTGCCCCGACAAGGCGCACCTCGCCTACCTCGCCGCGCTGCTGAAAGACCTTGAACTGTTCCTGCGCCTCTGCCTCGACGAGACGGGGCCGCTTGCCGACCGCACCTGCATCACAAGTCTCGACAACGGACAACTCGAAGAGGAGGGCCGCCTGTGGGGGAACACCCACCCCGACAGGGCCGCCGACATCATCCGGCAATGGAACCTCCCCGAAGAACTGGCCGAAGCCATCGCCCTGCACCATGACCTCGACGGGCTCGATGGGCACCCACCTCTCGTCCAGAGCGTCATACTGGCCACCCGCTGGAGTGACCTCATCCACGGCAGGGGCACGCACCCCGCCATGCTCATCCGCTTCGAGATGCTCATCCGCGCACGCCTCGGGCTTGGCGACGAGGGCATGGACGCCCTGCGCGCCTCGTGCGGGCAGCGCTACTCGTCCATGCTGGTCCAGCTGGGAATCCGCGAGCGCAGCGTGGGCGGAAGGTTGCACGAGACCTCGCTGCGGGCCCTGCAAAGCTACCATTTTCTCAGCACCGAACTGGCGCATGTACAGGGCGGGCAGGAGGGCATTGCCGCCACACTCGGCCGGCAGCTGCGCTGGTACTGGAATCTCACGTCGTGGGACCTGTCGTTGCGCGTGCCGGGAACCGACGACCATGTCCTCTACACCATGGATATGGGCCACGCCGCCCCGCGCCTGCGCCACGGCCCCTGTCCCGCGGGTGAGCTTCCGTGGCGACCGGGCCTCAGCAGGCAGCCCCTCGTCACCGAGGCCAGCACATGGGGAGAACTGCGCCTTGCCGCCGGGACGCTCGACGCAGAGAGACTCTCCTCGTTCGGGGTCTACTGCCACTTCATCGCCCTCGCCCTCGAGATGTACCACCGCGAACAGGCCATTCTCGAAACCAAGGCCGCCACGCTCGACGCCCTGCCCCTCGGCATCACCCTGCTCGACAGGGATGGCAGCGCCATCGGTTCCAACCGGCGGATGCTCGACCTCATAGGCTACCCCGAACTCGTCCCGTCCACGCCGTTCATGGAACTCCTGCGGGAGACGCTGGGGCTCGATCTTTCCGACGACTGGAAGGCCTTGCAGCAGCCCGACGCCCCCCCGCTGCACAGCCGTCTGTTCTGCCCACTCCCCGACGCTGCCGCACGGCTGGGGGCCCACTGCGCCTACGTGTCGCTCCACCGCCGCGAACATGACAGCCTGCTGCTCATCGAAGACGTGACAGACCTCAGCGAACTTCAGGCCCAGACGCTTCGAAGGCACGACTTCCTCGAACGGCTTTTCGAGGCGATGCAGGAACTGGTCTTCATCGTCAACGAGACGGGTGTCATCACGTGGGCATCGCGCAAATGGGGGCGGCTGCTTCAGCAGAACCTCTTCACCATCTCGCGGCCCGCCACGAGTGCCACGCCATCATGGGACCCCGACACCCTCCATGCGGTTTCGCCGCAAGTTCCCGTCGAGGTCATGCTCGATGGAGACGGCAACGGTCCGGGACTCTACGAACTCGTGCTGACGCCGCTGGAGGCGCGCGATGACCAGGGGCGCTCATGGCTGGTCGTGGGGCGCGACCTCAGCACCATACGCCGCCTCGAGGACAAGATACGCCAGCAGGCCATGAACGACGGCCTCACGGGGTTGTTCAACCATTCCCACTTCCATCTCATCCTCGAACGCGAGATGGAACGCTCCCGTCGCACGGGACGCGGGCTTGGCCTCATCTTCTTCGACCTCGACCGCTTCAAGCGCATCAACGACACCTACGGGCATCAGGCGGGCGACACCATCCTGCGACGCGTGGCAGCGGCCCTGGCATCGGTGACGCGCAAGGGCATGGACTTCCCCTGCCGCTACGGCGGCGACGAATTCGCGGTGGTCACCACCGAAATAGAGGCCGAGGCGTTGCAGAGGCTGGCCATGCGCATCCGCAACACCGTTGTCGAAAGCTGCCGCAACGCCATCGACCTGAGCATGGGCCTCGCCATGCTGAAGCCCGAAGACACCATCGAGTCCTTCGTGGCACGCACGGACAGGGCCAGCTACAGGGCCAAGAACCAACCGGGGGGCGACCGTCTGCAATGGGCCGAATGACCCCGGAGGGCGATTGCCTTCCGCCGCGTTTGCCCGTATGGAGACCGCACCCCGCAACCCACCCCAGCCTTTTCAGGAGACCGAAATGCTACGGCGTATTGAAGTTGGACTGCGGCCGCAGGTGACCGACACCGTGGGCCGCAAGGTCGCTGCCAAGATTCACGAATCCCTCGGCCTCGACGCAGGCGATGTGCGGCTGGTCAAGGTATTCACCATCGACGGCCTTGATGCGGCGCAACTCGAGACCGTCGTGCGTGAGGCCGTCCTGTTCGACCCCGTGTTGCAGCACGCCTCGCTCGACCCGCTGGACAGCGATGCCGACTGGGTGCTCGAAGTGGGCTTCCGCCCCGGCGTCACCGACAACGAGGGACGCACCGCCCGCGACACGCTCGCACTCGTGCTCGGCATCGCCGACCGCCGCTCCATCGCCGTGTACACGGCCAACCAGTACCACCTGCATTGCGGTCTCGACCGCGCCGCCGTCGAGCGCATCGCGCGCGACCTGCTCGCCAACGAACTCATCCAGCGCTACGCGCTCAAGAGCCGCGAAGAATGGGCGGCAAGCCCCGGCTTCCCCGCGCAGGCGGCACAGGTCACGGGCGCACGCAACGACGAGGTGGCCGTCATCCCCCTGCTTTCCATGAGCGACGATGAACTCATGGCCTTCAGCCGCGCCAACACCCTCGCCCTCAGCCTCGAAGAGATGCACGCCATCCGCGCCTACTACCAGCGCGACGACGTGCGCGCCGCCCGTGCCGCCGAAGGGTTGCCCGCCGACCCCACCGACGCCGAAGTCGAGGCACTGGCGCAGACATGGTCGGAGCACTGCAAGCACAAGATATTCTCTTCGCGCATCGACTACGAGAACCGCGAGACCGGACGCCGCGAGACCATCGACAGTCTCTTCAAGTCCTGCATCCAGGACACCACGAAGACCATCCGCGCCCGTCTCGGCGACAAGGACTTCTGCCGTTCGGTGTTCAAGGACAACGCTGGCGTCATCGCCTTCAACGACACGCATGACATCTGCATCAAGGTCGAGACGCACAACAGCCCCTCGGCCCTCGACCCCTACGGCGGTGCGCTCACCGGCATCGTGGGTGTCAACCGCGACCCCATGGGCACGGGCATGGGTGCCAACCTCGTCTGCAACACCGACGTGTTCTGCTTCGCCTCGCCCTTCTGGGAAGGTGAACTGCCCCCCCGCCTGCTGCACCCCCGCCGCGTGCTTGAAGGCGTCCGCGAAGGCGTGGAACATGGCGGCAACAAGTCGGGCATTCCCACCGTCAACGGTTCCATCGTGTTCGAGGACCGCTACCTCGGCAAGCCGCTTGTCTATTGCGGCACGGTGGGCATGATTCCCGCGCAGGTCGCAGGCAAGCCCGGCTACACCAAGGAGGCGCGTCCCGGCGACGCCATCGTCATGGTGGGCGGCCGCATCGGCAAGGACGGCATCCACGGCGCGACCTTCTCCTCCGAAGAACTGCATGAGGGCTCCCCCGCCACGGCAGTGCAGATTGGCGACCCCATCACCCAGCGCAAGATGTACGACTGCATCATGCGCGCCCGTGACATGGGCCTCTACACCGCCATCACCGACAACGGTGCGGGCGGCCTCTCGTCGTCCGTGGGCGAGATGGCGCAGGACACGGGCGGCTGCCGACTCGACCTCGCCCGCGCGCCCCTGAAGTACGACGGTCTGCGCCCGTGGGAGATTCTGCTCTCCGAAGCGCAGGAGCGCATGACCCTCGCCGTGCCGCAGGACAAGCTCGAAGCCTTCATGCGGCTCGCCTCCGAGATGGACGTGGAGGCTACGGTACTCGGCGAATTCACCGACTCCGGCTACTTCCACATCACCTTCGGTGACAGGCAGGTGGCCTATCTCGACATGGACTTCCTGCATGACGGCGTGCCGCAGTTGCAGCTGAAGGCCGTGTGGGAACGCCCCGCCCACCCCGAAGGGCGCATCGACCTGCCCGAAGAGGAACAGGGCGCGTTCCTGCGGCGCATGATGGGTTCGCTCAACATCTGCAGCAAAGAATATGTCATCCGCCAGTACGACCATGAGGTGAAGGGCGGCAGCGTGGTGAAGCCCCTCGTGGGCGTGAAACGCGATGGCCCCGCCGACGCAGCCGTGGTGCGCCCCCTGCTGGACAGCGAGTCGGGCATCGTGCTCTCGCACGGCATCTGCCCCAAGTTCAGCGACTACGACGCCTACTGGATGATGGCCAACGCCATCGACGAGGCCGTGCGCAACGCGGTTGCCGTGGGCGGCGACCCCGACTTCATGTCCGGCGTCGACAACTTCTGCTGGTGCGACCCCGTGCAGTCCGATAAGACCCCCGACGGGCACTACAAGCTGGCGCAACTGGTGCGCGCCAACCGCGCCCTAGAGCACTTCTGCCTCGCCTACGGTGTGCCCTGCGTCTCGGGCAAGGACTCCATGAAGAACGACTACACCGGCGGCGGCACCAAGATATCCATACCGCCCACGGTGCTCTTCTCGGTCATGGGCGTCATCGACGACGTGAACCGCACCGTAACCTCCGACTTCAAGCGCGCAGGCGAGCGCATCTACCTGCTTGGCCTCACCCGCCGCGAGATGGCCGGCAGCGAAGCGGCACAGGTTCTTGGCATCTCCTGCGCCGACGTGCCGCAGGTCGACGCCCCCGCCGCCCTGGCCCGGTATCGTGCCCTTTACGGTGCCATCCGCGCCGGGCTTGTCACCGCGTGTCACGACCTCTCCGACGGCGGTCTTGCCGTGGCCCTTGCCGAGATGTGCCTCGGCGGGCGTCTCGGGGCCCGATGCGACCTCGCCCGCGTGCCTGTCTGCGGCGACATGACAACCACCGAACTCCTGTACAGCGAGTCGGCCAGCCGCCTGCTGGTCTCCGTGCGTCCTGCCGACGCCGACGCCTTCGAAGCGGCCTTCGCCGGTCAGCATTACGCCTGCGTCGGCGAAGTGACAGCCGACGGCAGACTGACCCTCGAGACCAAGGGCACCGCCATCGTCTCTGAAGAGGTGGAGGCACTCGCCACCGCCTTCAAGGCGACCCTCGACTGGTAGCCCGCTGGCACACCACACCATCGACAACGAGGCCCGCAACACTGTGCTGCGGGCCTCGTCTTTTGCAACATACCGCCACGGCGGGTCGCAGCTGTCTCTGGGGCGTCCGATGCTTCTCACGCACTGCGCTTGCAGCACCTCTGCCCCATGTCTGCAACACAGGGCAGAGGCTTCATGCACCGTCATATCCGGACATGTTCCAGAAGTTACCCACGCAACATGACTGCCACTGGACGTATCTGCCACCACCGTCTGTGTTGTCTTCTCGCCCTGCGCACTCCTGCAGACTCTTCATGCGGGCACATTGTACGCGAACCCAATCGTAATACACCGGAGATGGTTGATAAGTTGTCCGATTGCACATAGGGTCGTTACGGATTTCCGGGTCTGGACCATGGGCGGGCATCTCGCTGCCATCCCGGAATCGCCAACGGCACACCAGTCGCAGTCCCGGAGGTACCATGTCGACGCAACGCTCGCTCGGCACCAAGGTCATGCTCCTTGTGAGCGGCATCTCGCTTTTCGTCTTCCTCATCCTCGCCGTACTCACCTCGTACTGGCAGCGGCAATCCGCCCTGACCCTCATCGACAGCGGTGCCGTGCGCGCCTCTGAACTGCTGCTTGATGCCATCGCCGACCCCATGTCCAAGGGCAACGACACAGGTACGACCGAGAAGTTCGACGCCATCGCCAGACGTTACGCCGACATTCGCGCGTACATGACGGACTTCAGGGGCAACATCACCTACTCCACCTCAAAGGATGTGCTGCGGCGCGACCTCGCTGACGTGGTGCAGGCACCTGCCCTGCTCGACAAGTTCAATGCCGCGCTCAAGACCGACAGCCGCGAAGAGCAGCTTGCCACCATCGACGGCATGGCGTTCTACGCCACCATCCGGTCCATACCCAACGCGCCAGAATGTCACCACTGTCATGGACGCAGCCAGCCCATCCTCGGTACGCTCGTCATGCTGCAGGACGTCACCCCTGCCATGAGTGAGCTGCGTCTGCACCAGTACGAGACCGTGGGGCTTTCCGTGGGCGGTCTGCTCTTGCTGGTGGGCGTGCTGTCGCTCTTCATGCGACGCGCCGTCATCTCGCGGGTACAGCGCATCGCCGCCGTAAGCGGACAGATTGAACAGGGCGACTACAGCGTGAGCTTCGAGCATGACGGCAACGACGAACTCACACGGCTCAACGCCAACCTCGCCAGCATGGTCACGACCATACGCGACCAGATGCAGTACAACCGCTCGGTGCTCGAAGGCATCATCGTCCCGCTTGCCGTGGTCGACGCCAGAAACCGCATCGAATTCATCAACCAGCCCATGTGCACCATCGTCAGCACAGCCTGCCATGAATACTCGGGCAAGGATTTTTCCGCGTTCATGCAACAGGGCGGCGTCGAGGAGGACATCACCGCCACCGTCCTGAAAGGCGGGAACAACCAGCAGGGCAACATCAGCTACCGCCGCGACGACGGCACCGTCTTCCCCCTGCACTACGAGGTCTCGCCGCTGCGCGATGACAGGGGGGCCGTGAACGGCGCCATCGCCGTCATCATCGACCTGACGCAAGAGGAGGAGGCGCGGCGCCGCATCGAGGAACAGCGCATCAACCTGTTGCGTGTCGCCGACGAGGTGACGGGCGTGGCCGAGACGCTGGTGCGTGCCGCCGAGGCTTTGGTCACACGCATGGGCGAACTCGAGCGCGACGCCACAGAGGCAGCCTCCGAGACCACGCAGGTGGCTACCGCCATGGAGGAGATGAACGTCACCGTCACCGAGGTGGCACGCAACGCCTCCAGCACCGCCGAGATGGCCGACCTCGCCAATGGCGAGGCCCAGTCGGGCGGTACGGAGATGGCCAACACCGTGCGCGAGACGCGACAGGTGGCCCAGCGCACCGAAGACCTCGCCGAATCGCTGCATGAACTGGCACGCAGGGCGGACAACATCGGGCGCGTCATCGAGGTCATCAACGAAATCGCCGACCAGACCAACCTGCTGGCACTCAACGCCGCCATCGAGGCCGCCCGTGCAGGAGATGCCGGACGCGGCTTCGCCGTGGTGGCCGACGAGGTCCGCAAACTCGCCGAGAAGACCATGGTGGCCACACGCGAAGTGGAACAGGCCATCGCGGCCATCCAGCAGGGCAGCAACGACGCCGTCGAGGTCATGACCGAGACCCGGCAGCAGGTCGAAGTGACGGCAGGCAAGGCCGAGGAAACCGGCAAGGTTCTCTCGGGCATCGTGGGCAGGGCCGAAAGCATCGCCGACATGGTGCGCAACATCGCCACCGCGTCGGAACAGCAGTCATCCACCAGCGACGAAATCAACCGCAACGTCACCCGCATCAACGACCTCACCGAAGGCATCCAGAGACGGGTGCGGGAAGCTGGCGATGCCATCCGGCAGGTCGAGGGCATGGCCCAGAGGCTTGAGGCCCTCGTCGACGGTTTCCGCAAATAACCGGTCCACAGGCCACGACAGCACAAGGGGCACGCTCGACGCGTGCCCCTTTCGCATCACGGGCCCGGTTTCGCGCGGGCGATGACGCGCCATGGCAACGCCCCCGTGACGTGACACCGGAGACATACCATCGCATGAGAGGGGCACACTGTGCCTGAAAAGTGAATCACCCCGGACACATCTTTCCGCTCATGGGCTGGACAAGCCCAGATTAGGATTTACTCGTAAAAAATCACGCCGGTCATTGAACAGACCGCCGACATGCTGTACACAGGTATAAACAGGTATTTCCGGCGGCCATTCCCGCCTTTCAGACCACCGACAACGAACATGGAGGCCCCATGCCCAACCAGTACGAAATCTACAAATGCATCCACTGTGGCAACATCGTCGAAGTCCTGCATGCTGGCGGCGGCGACCTCGTGTGCTGCGGCGAACCCATGAAGCTCATGAAGGAAGGCACTTCTGACGGGGCCAAGGAAAAGCACGTGCCGGTCATCGAGAAGACCGCCAACGGCTACAAGGTCACCGTCGGTTCCGTGGCCCACCCCATGGAAGAGAAGCACTGGATCGAATGGATCGAGCTTGTCGCAGACGGTGTGAGCTACAAGAAGTTCCTGAAGCCCGGCGATGCACCCGAAGCCGAGTTCTGCATCAAGGCCGACAAGGTCGTCGCCCGCGAATACTGCAACCTGCACGGCCACTGGAAGGCCGAAGCCTAACCCCGAGGAATCCACGATGAAAAAGTACGTATGCACCGTCTGCGGTTACGAATACGACCCTGCTGAAGGCGACCCCGACAACGGCGTGAAGCCCGGCACCTCGTTCGACGACCTGCCGGCCGACTGGGTATGCCCCGTGTGCGGCGCCCCCAAGAGCGAATTCGAAGCCGCCTAGTACGCGCTTTCCATGACGCCGCCGCCGGTTGCCCGTACGGGTTGCCCGCGGCGGCGTTTCTTCGTATAGGGGGGTCATCAGCCCCTCTCCATAGCCACACCGCCCCCCGGCGCGCAACACACGAGGAACCCATGCATCCTATCGAAATCAAAAAGGATATATTCTGGGTCGGCGTCGTCGACCACAACAGCCGCGACTTCCACGGCTATTCGCTTTCCCCGCAGGGCACGACCTACAACGCCTATGTGGTCAAGGACGAGAAGACCGTGCTGTTCGACACCGTCAAGCACGACTTCACCGACACCATGCTCTGCCGTCTCTCGCGCGTGGTGGAACCCTGCAAGATAGACTACATCGTCTGCAACCACCTCGAACCAGACCACGCCGGTGCCCTGCCCGAACTGATAGCCCGCTGCAAGCCCGAGAAGATCTTCTGCTCGCCCATGGGCCTGAAGGCCATGGAAGCCCACTTCGACACCACCGGGTGGCCTGTCGAAGTGGTCAAGACGGGTGATTCCATCTCCATCGGCAAGCGCACCATCCATTTCGTCGAGACGCGGATGCTCCACTGGCCCGATAGCATGGTGTCGTACATCCCCGAAGACAAGCTTCTCATCTGCAACGACGCCTTCGGCCAGAACATCGCCTCCACCGAACGCTACGCCGACGAGATCGACCGCTCAGCCCTGTTCCACGCCATGAAGGAGTACTACCACAACATCGTACTGCCCTTCTCGCCCATCGTCCTCAAGACACTGGCGCAGATCGAACAGCTCGGCCTCGACATCGACATGCTGGCCCCCGACCACGGACTCATCTTCCGTGGCTATGACGATGTGAAGTACGCCCTCGACACCTACCGCACCTTCGCGGAGCAAAAGCCGCAGAAGCGCGCCGTCATCGTGTACGACACCATGTGGCACAGCACCGAGAAGATGGCCTCCGCCATCGCCGAAGGGCTGGAGTCCGTGGGCGTGCCCACCCGCGTCATGTGGCTCAAGGCCAACCACCACAGCGCGGTCATGACCGAACTGGCCGACTGCGGTGCCGTGCTCGTGGGTTCGCCCACGCACAACAACGGCATTCTTCCCGCCGTTGCCGCCATGCTCACCTACATGAAGGGATTGCGCCCCCAGAACCGCATCGGTGCGGCTTTCGGCTCGTTCGGCTGGTCTGGCGAATCGGTGAAGAGCATCACCGAATGGCTGCAATCCATGGGCATGGAAACCCCGGTGGACCCGGTGAAGGTCAAGCACGTGCCCACGCACGACACCTACCGCCAGTGCTTCGAAATGGGGCAGGCAGTGGGCCGCGCCCTCATCGAGAAGTGCGGGGGGTAGCTGACGCTACGCATCGTTCATACCGTATGCATACAGGAAGGCACCGGGCGCAATCGTCCGGTGCCTTCTTTGCTGGCATGGAGGGCGAATGCCGAGGCAACCCAACCTGTAAGGCAAGTGAACTCGTGGCCCGGAATGGGGCACATCACGTCTTCACGCCGCGCAAGTCCCTTGAGTGACTAGCCACACGGCAATCACTCAGGCGAACCAAACCCGGCGGAGACGTACATGCGAGGGATGGGGCTGGCAGACCACAGACTGGCGACGGGTTGGCAATGGCCTGTGACCGACGGGGCAGCCGTAAAACGAGGCGGGTACAAGACGGAGTCAGCCCCGCGCGGCGCGGCGCTTCTCGTCGATGATGCGGGTAAGCCACGTGCGCAACTGGTCGAGGTCTTGCTGCTGCATCTTTTCAGAGGCGTTGAGAAGGATGCGGAGGTTCCCCACATCACGGCGCAGACCGGCGAGTTCATCTTCCACACCACGGGCGTGCGCCACAAGGCGGGCAAGTTCGTCCTGTCGTGCCGACAGGGAGGACAAGGCGTCGGCGATGCAGGCGAGGGTGCGGTTCTGCTGCTCAAGAAGCGCAAGCGCCGCTTCGGGCAGCAGCGCACCCGCAACGGGTACGGAGGCACGAGACGGCGCGATGGCTGCCATCCCTGCGGTCTCTGCCGGCACGGATGCCAACTCCGGGGTGTGCGCCCCGCGCATGGGGGGCTGCCCGTCGTACCCCGACGCGGACGACAACGGCAGCACGTTGCGGGCGAAACGTCCTGCCAGCCGGGCTTCGACGGCAGCGGCGTTACGCGCCGTCTGCATGGCGTCGAGAACGGCTTCGACCACCTCCAGCGCACCCGGCCTGTACCTGCGCCTGCGCCCCTCGCCCACAGAGGGCATGAACGGCGCGAAACGCTTGCAGTAGTAGCGCGCTGTGGACTCGGGCAGACCGAAATGGCGTGCGATGTCGGCGATGGTGAGCAATCCGTCCTGCCGTGTGCCGTTCTCGTCGTGCATGGCGTCTCTCCAGCAGCCTGCTGCGTTTCCGGTTGCGGATACTTCCGCAACCGTAGCCGCAATGCGGAGCCGATGCAACAGCCACGCAGCTGAAAAGGAGCCGTCCCCGTTGACATCCGCGACAGCTACGTGCATAGCGGCAGAATGATAGCAAAGGGCGAGTAGGGGGGGCGAACATTACGTCGTATCCGGGTAAGGAGGAAGTGACGATGCTGACCAAAGCCGAATTTGTTGCCGCACTCAAGGATTCTCTGCCTGATGTCTTCGAAACCAAGGTAAGCGCCGAAAAGGCCTACGACACGTTCTGCAAGATCATGGCCGACGGTGTCGCCAACGGGCAGGGCGTGCGCCTTCCCGGCGTGGGGGCGCTGACCGTGACCGAACGCGCAGCCCGCACCGGACGCAATCCCCAGACGGGACAGACCATCACCATCCCCGCCAGAAAGGCCGTGAAGTTCGCGGCAGCCAAGGCACTGCTCGACGGCATCAACGGGTAACACGCTTCAGCGGTTCCCTCGCCGGATGCCGCAGCACACCCCTGCTGGCGACTTCTTCCGGCCTACCGGATAGAGACGCGCTGCAAACGAAAGGGCTTCCACGCATGGCGTGGAAGCCCTTTTTCCATGTCTTCTGAAAAGCCCCGGGTCAGGGCCAGACCACACGCCGCGCCGCGATGAAATTACGACGCCAGTAAGGGATGTCGAGGGTCTCTTCACGCACGGTCGCCCCGGGTTTGGGGCTGTGCACGAAACGACCGTTGCCGGTGTAGATGCCGGTGTGCAAGCCGTGCATGCCCGACCCCGTACGGAACACGAGGATGTCGGCAGGGCGGAGGACATTGCCGGGTACGGCAGCACCCGCCGTCGCCTGTTCGGCAGTGGTCCGTGGCAGATTGATGCCGTTCTGGTGATAGGTCCACCAGATGAAGCCCGAGCAATCGAAACCCGACCGGGGGTCGAGCCCTCCCGCACGGTAGGGCACACCCAGTTGGCCCCTTGCCGTGGCGACCACTGACCGGGCGGTATCGGAAGCGGGTGGCTGCCCCGTCTGCGCAGGTTCCGGCAAGACCAGCACCTGACGCTCGGCACAACCGCCCGCGAGCAGGACAAATCCGAGAACCAGCCCGAAGAGGATGCGCACGGCACGCGGCCGGGAGCGAAGTCCGGCAAACGGCCAGCCGGATGGGCGGACAGACGACGTGCCCGATGGGCTGACAGACATTTCCGAGCCATGGGCGATGCAGGGGAAGAAGCGGGCGAAGGCTCGCGGCAAGGCGCAACGGGGGAAGGCAGCCCCTCCGTCACGCCCACAGCGTGCGGCATGGTCACGGCTTGCGGACGTATGTGGCGTTGTCATGGAAGACATGCCCGCAATCTAGCAGGAGACGGAGAAAAACCCAAGGGGTGCAAGGGCCCTGCGCGATATGTTCAACGCTCCGACCACAGGGCACGCGCGCCCGCGCCCTTTCCCTTCAGACGCAGACGGCACAGCGGAAGCCCCCGCCAGTAGAGGCACACCTCGCTGGCGTCACCCGTTTCGGCGAGGGGAAGACTACGTCCCGTGAGCACTCCGGCGACATCCTCGACGGAGTCGACATCAAGGGCCACGGCACCGGACTGGCGGGCGTCCTCAGGACGCGGCATCAGGCAGCGCAGACGCGGCAACAGGCGCAGCCCTGCCTTGCTGGCCTTGCCCACGGCACAACCTTGCCAGCGAAAACTCTCGGGCAGCCTCTCAAGGGCCTGACGCGGCAGGAAGTGCGCCGTATCACCGAAGATGGACACCTGCCCCTCTGGCAACAGGGCGGGAAGCACACCGGGCATGGCGAGTTCAGCGGAATGCAGGGGCGTGGCCTTGAGGGGCGTGAACGGCGAAGACGCTACGGGCACATCGCCACCGGGCCGGCGGAAGGCGGCGACGAAGAAGCCCTGCGCCGCCGAACCTTGTGGGTCCACCCGCAGGACGCCTTCGCACCCCGGCAGTTCGGGGGCGGCAAAGACGAAGCCCGGCGGGGGTTCCAGCGGGACGGGCTCGAACCCCAGTTCATCGATGGCGTAGCGCACCTGCGCCTCGTTCTCGTCCACATTGGTGGTGCAGGTCGAATACACCACGCGTCCGCCGGGACGCAGCAGCCTTCTGGCTTCAGCCAGAAGCAGGCGTTGCAGCGCGATGAGCGGGCGTATCTTGTCACCCTGCCACAGCTTGAGCACCTGCGGATTGCGCTCGACGGTGCCCCAGCCGGAACAGGGGGGGTCGAGCTGGATGCAGTCCCATGTGCCCTCGGGAAGGGGAAGCGATTCGCCTGGGTACGAACAGGTGGCGGCATGCAGCAGGTTGAGCGTGAAGAGATTCTGCCGCAACGTGGCGAGACGGCTTCTGTTGGGTTCGTTGCCCAGTACGAACCCCGTCTCACCCACCAGTTGGGCGAGAAAGCCCGTCTTGCTGCCGGGACTGGCGCACATGTCGAGCACGGCACTGCCGGCCGCGGGGGCCAGCGCCACCGGCGGCAGCATGGACGACCTGTCCTGGATGTAGATGAGCCCGAAAAAGGCGGCCAGACTGCCACCAAGCGGTCGGGGTTCCTCGACGAGGCGCCTCGACCACGGCGAAAAGGGCTCGGGAATGAAACGGTAGCCCTGCGCTTCAAGCAGGGCCTCGACAAGCGGAATCTGCCCGGCAGGGCAGACGATACGGAAGGAGCGAAGGGCTTGCAGGTGACTCATGGGTACTCGCAGTTCCCGGATTGGGCGTTCGGCGCGCCATACCTTATGGTTGCCTGATGCCGCAAGAGATATTATGAGTGCGGACAGCCTAGGGCCCTCCAAGGGTGCGGCCCACGAAACAAGGAGAGACTATGAAGGTGCTCATGCGCACGGCCCTCGCCGTGCTTGCCCTGCTTCTGCTCGCCGCCTCGCCCGTCTTTGCGGCACCGCAAAGCTACGCGGTGCTGCCGTTCCAGATCAACGGCCCCTCGTCCTACCGTTACCTCGAGAAGGCCATCCCCCAGATGTTCTCCTCGCGACTCTACTGGAAGGACCACTTCCATCCGGTAGCGTCAGACGCGGCCGCCAAGGCAGCCCTGCCGGGTTCCGAAGCGGATGTGGCAAAGACGCAGGCCGCCCTCGGCGCAAACTACGCCGTATGGGGCAGCGTCACCATCGTGGGTGACGACTGCAGCCTCGACGTGCGCGTGCGCGACCCCAAGGGCAAAGTCTGGCCCAAGTCGTCGCGTGCCAAGGTCAACGACCTCATCGCCGCTCTCCAGACCTCTGCCGACGCCGTCAGCGCCGAGGTGTTCGGCCGTGCTTCTGCCCAGCCCGCCAACGCCGCCGCCGAACCCAAGGTCGTCAACCAGATGAACGAAGCGTTCGTCGTCAACGAAACGCAGAACCAGCAGGTCTACCTCAACCCGCAGTTCCGCTATCAGGGCAACGCCGCGGGTGACGCGCGGATGCGCAGCCAGTCGCTGCCCTTCTCCGCCCTCGGCATGCTCGTCGAGGACGTGGATGGCGACGGCAAGAACGAAGTGCTGCTTCTCGACGACAAGGCCGTCTACGCCTATCGCTGGGAAGGTGGTCGCCTCGCCCCCGCTGGCGAATTCCGCCCCAACCGCTACCTCGACTGCCTCAACATCAACAGCATCGACCTCAACCGCGACGGGCGCCGTGAAATCGTCATCACCGCCGTGGACGAGAAGAGCAACGAACCGGAGTCGTTCATCCTGAACTACGCCGGTGGGCAGTTCACCGAGGTCATGACCCGCATCGGCTACTTCCTGAACGTGGTCAAGCTGCCGCCGGACTTCATCCCCGTGCTCGTGGGCCAGAAGACCGACCAGCCCCGCCTGTTCCGTCCCGGCGTGTACGAGATGGCGAAGAACGGCGACTCGCTGATGCAGATCAAGCGGCTCGACCTGCCTGAAGGCGCCAACGTGTTCAACTTCGTGTGGGTTCCCGGCGGCTCGAAGGGCGACGGCGACAAGATCGTCACCCTCACCGACACCGAACGCCTGCGCGTCCACACCGCCAAGGGCGGGCGCGTGGCAGAGACCGACGAGTCCTACTCCGGTACCGCCAAGGGCATCTCCATCGAGCCCAACATGCCCGGCATGGGCCGCGACAAGGTGCTGCTCAAGAGCCAGTACTACATTCCCATGCGCATGCTGGCGGTCAACCTCGACCGCGACGACAACTGGGAGTTGCTGGTCAACCGGCCCATCTCCACCGCATCGCAGTTCTTCGAGCGTTACCGTTTCTTCCCGCAGGGTGAGATTCACGCCCTGTACTGGGACGGCGTGGGCCTCGGCCTTCAGTGGAAGACCCGCCGCGTGAAGGGCTCCGTGGCCGACTTCGCCCTTGCCGACGTGAACAACGACGGCGTGCAGGACCTCGTGCTGTGCGTGAACACCCACCCCGGTGCTCTGGGCATGGAGTCGCGCAAGACCATGGTGCTCGCCTACCCCCTCGACCTCAGCAAGGTCGACCCGAACACCGCCGCCGCGAACGAACAGCTCGACCAGTAGCCCCGGCCAAGGCCGGAGTATCGTACGCATCCCAGCCCGGCGGGTCGCTCCCGTCGGGCTTTTTTTCAGGAGGAACCATGCCCCCGCAGGCGATCGTCGTCACGAGGGAGGAAGCCGGACAGAAGCTGCTGCAATTCCTTGCGCGCCGCTTCGCCTTGCCGCAGGCCATGCTGCACCGCTGGATACGTTCCGGACAGGTGCGGCGTAACGGAGGCCGCTGCAAGCCCTTCGACCGTCTCGAGATGGGCGACGAGGTCCGCGTACCGCCTTTCGCCGCATCCATGAGCGAAAGGGCCGACGTCGGGCCCGTCTCCGCCAGCAGCGATGCCGTCCGGAATGTCCCCGACGCGGCGGCGTCACGCCCTGCACCGTCGCGTCATGACCGTGACGGACATGATGCCATGCAGCCCTCCCGCCAGCGACGCCCCAAGGCGGACACGAGCCTCCAGCCCGCGCGCCCCCTGCCGCCCGTCGTGGCCGAGACGCCCGACCTCTTCATCTTCGACAAGCCTGCCGGTCTTGCCGTGCACCCCGGCACGGGCCACACCGACAGCCTCACCACGAGGCTGGCACAGCATTTCGCCAAGGCCCCGTTCATGCCCACCCCCGCCCACCGCCTCGACCGCGACACGTCGGGCCTTCTGCTGGTGGCGCGCAGCTATGCCATGCTGCGCACCCTGCACGAGGCCTTCGCCTCGCACGATGCGCTCGTGAAGGAGTACCTCGCGTGGGTGGCGGGATGCTGGCAACCCGCAGCCCCGGTCACGCTGCACGACAGGCTGTCCAAGGGCGCCGAGGCGTCGGGGTTCGAACGCGTCGCAAGCGACGATGAAGGCGCGGAAGCCGCCTGCACCGTACGTTGCCTGTTGCGAGAACAGCACCGCAGCCTGTTGCTTGTGACCTTGCACACCGGACGCACCCACCAGATACGTGTGCAGCTGTCCCGGCGCGGGCACCCCCTGCTGGGCGACCGCAAATACGGCGGCCCGCCACGCATGGGCGGCTTCCTGCTGCATGCGGTGCGCCTGTGCCTGCCTTCCGGCGTCGTCCACACGCTCCTGCCCCGCTGGGCGGGCAACGATGCCCTGCCGCAAGGCTTCATCCTTCCCGAACCACTCGGCCCGGTACCGGCATCGGCAACCCATGCGGACTCGGCCTGCCCATGCCCTCGGGCACCATCCGACCGGGACAAAGGGCCTGACCGTGAAGAAGCCGACACGGACACCGTAACCGAGGGACGCGACGCATGACCCCCCCGGTCGTCTGCTTCTGCAACACCAACCCCGGCTGGGGCGGCGGCGAGAAATGGCACCTTGAAGCGGCCATCGCCCTTGCCCATCGTGGACGGCGTGTGCTGCTCATGGCCCACCCGGCAGGACGCCTCCATGCCGAGGCGTCACGACTGGCAGCCACCCTCCCCGCCCATCTGCCCGGACTGCGCGTCCTTCCGTTGCAGGTCGGCAGGCTCACGTTCCTCAATCCGGGCGCCATCGTCCGTATCGCGCATGTCCTGCACAGGGAGAAGGTCGACAGCCTCGTGCTGGGCCTGACCTCCGACCTCAAGGCCGTGGGCCCTGCCGCGCGCCTCGCCGGAGTGCGTCAGGTGTTCTATCGCCGGGGCAGCGCGCTGCCCATACGCAACACGGCCTTCAACCGTCTGCTCTATGGGCGCGTCATCAATGGACTCATCGTCAACTCGCAAGAGACCCGCCGGCTGGCGCTGGTGAACAATGCGGGACTCATCCCCGAAGAGCGCATCCACCTGCTTCACAACGGCATCGACGCCACGGGGTTCGACGCCGCGCTCAAGAAGGCCAGCCCCGCCTACAGGGCCGGCGGACATACGCTGGTCATCGGCAATGCGGGGCGCCTCAACAGGCAGAAGGGGCAACACCACCTGCTGCACATGGCGCGTCTTCTGGCTGACGAGGGGCTGGACTTCAGGCTTGTCATCGCGGGAGAGGGCGAACGGAGACAGGAGCTTGAGACGCTGGCGCGAACGCTCGGCGTTTCGGGGCATGTGGTCTTTGCGGGGTTTCTCGCCGACCTTGCGCCTTTCTGGAAGAGTCTGGACGTCTTCGTGCTCAGTTCGCACTGGGAGGGCTTCGGCTATGTGCTTGCGGAGGCCATGCTGGCAGAAGTGCCCGTGGTGTCCTTCGACGTGAGCAACATCCCCGAACTCGTGCAGGATGGCACCAACGGCCTGCTGGTGCCCGGCCCGGACGCGGCACCGGAAGGCGACGCCGCCCCCGCAGCGGGGCTTGCCCGCGCCGTCATGACCATGGCTGCGTCGCAGGGCCTGCGTTGTCGCATGGGAGCGGCGGGCAGAGCGCACGCCCTCGCCAAATATGCGCAAGAGTCCTGCATGGACGCACTGGAGAGCATCCTCGGTAGCGCACCCCGGTAGGCTGCAGGGGGCCTCCGGCCTACGCCGTATCGCGTGATGCCGTCTCGTATGGTGTCGAGTGACGCCGGGGCAACGCGCCGGATGAGCATGCCAGCACAGCAGGTCGAGACAGGACGCCGGAGCAACGCATGGCGCAGGCTCGCCGGAACGCGCAACGGCCCACGTCGACAACACCGGGTCTATCGCAGGAAGGGTGTGCGCCCCATTGCCAGAGGGAAGGCCGCCTGCACGACGGCGTACGCCCTGCCCGTTATACGGCGTCGCCCGGAAAGACCACCCGCCCCGACTTCGACAGGTCGTAACCGTCGAGGTCGTCGGTGAGTGACCGGAAGCGCGGGTCGCCCAGCATGGCGATGAAAAGCTGCACCCGCTTGTCGAAATAGCCTGCCCGCGGCACCAGCAGGTCGTAGCGTTCGCGCTGCAACGGCACGAAGCCGAGCCCCAGGAGTCCCGCCACCGCACGGATGCAGGGGGCCACATCGGCCCGCCCCGCCACAATCTCCATCCCCACGTCGATGTGTCCGGCGAACTCGCGCCCGTAGCCCGGAACGCGTGCCGGGTCGACGCCATGCCGCGTGAGTTCGGCATCGAACAGGAGGCGCGTACCCGTGCCATGCGGACGGTTCGCCACACGCAGCCCTCGGGCCGCGATGTCTCCCGCATCGGCGATACCGTGCGGGTTGCCGGGTGCGGTGAGATAGCCCTGCTCACGGATGCAGAAGTTGACCACCGCCGGGGGTTCATCCAGCACGCGCTGGGCCGTATCGAAGTTGTATTCGTGCCCCTCGGCCTGCATCAGGTGGCTGGTGGCCATGTGGCACAGCCCGTCGCGCAGGGCGTGCAGTCCGCCAAGGCTGCCGAGGTTGACGAAGGCGGCGAGACGCCCCGGATGCAGCTGGGCGAAAAGGCGCAACGCCCTGTCCAGCAGGATGTCATTGCTGCCTGCCAGCACCAGTGCCTGCCCGGTCTCGCCGTCTCCGGGCTGCCCCGGATGGTTCAACGTGTTGCGCTCAAGCCACGCGTCCACAAGGTGCAGCGGGAAAAGCCACTTTCCCGTGACCTTGGTGCCGGGGAGTCCCTTCTCGGTGACGAGGTTGTAGACCATCTTCTCGTTTATGCCGAGGTAGGCCGCGACTTCACGGGTGGAGAGCAACTGTTTCATGGCGTCATCCTTGGGGTTCTCGGTTGGAAAAGCGCTCCGGGCCGGGTGCGCCCCTGAGGCAGTACTGTAGACAACAGCCCTTCCGCTGGCAACGGCGTCTCGCACGTATTGCAAGCCGCACGATATTGGTATAGATGATACGACCCACGTCCGCGTCCGGCATTCGAGCCGCACGATGTGACGTACCATCTTCGGGGGTCGTCCCCCTTCGTGCCGGTACGCCGGCCATCCCCTCCATCCGCCGGGAATCGCATATGTTCGCCAAGATAGCACTCGTGGGCCGACCCAATGTCGGCAAGTCTACCCTCTTCAACCGCCTGATACGCAGCAACCGCGCCATCACGCACGACATGCCGGGCGTCACCCGCGACCGCATGGAAGGCATAGTGCGCGGTCGCAACAAGCGTCCCTTCGGCATCATCGACACCGGGGGCATCACCCTCGACGGACATGCCGCCGTGGCCGAAGGCCCTGCGGGCATCCGCGGGTTCGAGGCCGAAATCCTGCGGCAGGCCGAAGAGGCCATTGCCGAGTGCGTCGCCGTCTGCCTCGTGGTGGACGGTCGCGAAGGGCTGCTGCCCTTCGACGAACACCTTGCCTCCTACCTTCGTCGCACGGGCAAGCCCGTGCTGGTGGTCGTCAACAAGGTGGACGGCATCGAAAAGGAAGACGTGCTCACCGCGGAATTCCATATTCTGGGCTTCCCGGTACTGGCCGTTTCAGCCGAACACGGTCACAACCTGCGCTGGCTTGAATCGGAGATGCGCGACCTTCTGCCTGAAGAAGACGAGGACGGCATAGATGACGACGCTGACGCAACCGCAGTTGCTAGCGCCGACGCCGACGCCGAGGTCGAGACCGAAGACGGCACATCAGCCTCCGAAACCGAAGAAGGCATCACTGAAGAGACCGTGGAAGACGAACCGGAAGCCCCCCTGCGCCTGTGCATGCTGGGACGCCCCAACGCCGGAAAGTCCTCTCTGGTCAATGCCCTCACCGGCACCAATCGTATGATCGTCAGCGATGTGGCGGGCACGACCCGCGACAGCGTGGACGTCGCCTTCGAGAAGGACGGCCTCTCCTACACCTTCGTGGACACGGCAGGCGTCCGCCGCCGCTCGCGCATCACCGACACGGTGGAGCGCTACAGCGTCAACTCCTCGCTGAAGAGCACCACCAAGGCGCACGTCACCCTGCTGGTGCTTGATGCCGTCGAAGGCATCACCTCGCAGGACAAACGCCTCATCGAACTGCTCGACGAACGCAAGACCCCGTTCATGGTGCTGGTCAACAAGATGGACCTCGTGCCCGCCAAGGCACGCGAAGACGGCAAGCGCAATTTCCGTGACCTGCTCAACTTCTGCCAGCATGTGCCTCTGCTCTTCGTCTCCGCCAAGACCGGGTATGAACTGCGCTCCATCGTGCCGCTTGCCGCGCGCATCCGGCGCGAATGCAGCGTCCGCATCCCCACCGGGCAGCTCAACCGCGCCATGGAAGAGGTCATCACCCGCCACCAGCCCCCTGTGGTGCGCCGCGTACGGCCCAAGTTCTACTACATGACACAGGCCGAAAGCCAGCCGCCGACCTTCGTGCTGTTCGTCAACGACGCGGACAGGATTCAGGCGCCCTACGCCAAATACATAGAGAAGTCGCTGCGCCGCCTGTTCGGCATCGAGCACGCCCCCATGCGCGTCCACTTCCGTTCATCGCACAAGAAGAACAGCGAGAAATAGAAGCCTCCCCATCGCAATGAAAGGCGGCGGTACGGTTCATTCCGTGCCGCCGCCTTTGCGTTGCGAAGAAAGATGGGGCTGGCGGTCACATGCCAAGGTCGCTTTCACGCCCCGCCACCGCGGGCAGGAAACCAGCCTTGCGCAGCGTGGGCCCGCTACCGAAACGCACCAGCACCATGCCCGCGAACTTCTGCCCCCGGTAGACTTCGACACGGTACAGCGTGCCCGCCTTGTCCACCGAGTAGCGTGCCATGAAGTCGCGCTTGCCAAGCGGAATGCCGCTTTCATCGGTACGATGCGCCGTGGCACCGATGGCGTTGATGCGATACCCCTTCACAGGCTGCACCACGAAACGCTCGCGCACCGACACCACTTCGCCGAAGCCGACGCGCACGGGCTTGCCGTCCACCATGAGCGTCATGCCCGACAGGGTGTCGTCGGTGTCGCGCCAGTCAGGACGCAATCTCGTGAGGGTGCGGTTGCCATAGAAGACGTCATAACCGCCCTTGGCGGACACGAGGGCGAGGATGGGCTTGCTGGCAGCGAACGTGCCTGCCACATCACGCGGAAGGGGGAAGCTGCCCAGCGAAGGGCGCACGTCGTCCAGCGGCAGCACGATGCGGTTGTGTGCAAAGCCCACGGTCACGTCGCTTTCAAGGGCCGCCTGCACACCGCGGGGTGAAAGGTCGAAGTCGCGTTCGAAGCGGACCCCCGCCTGCTTCAGGAACGCCTCCACCGCACGAAGATGGTAGTAGGCGCGATATTCGGTGGTGAAGTCCTTGCTGGCTTCGATGCCGAAAGCGGGCTTGCCGTTGCGGTAGGCGAACCATGTGAGGGTGCGGTCCATCTCATGGTCGCCCTCGTCGGTGCGGGTGTTCTTGAGGTGATAGCGGTGCTTGGGCACAAGCACGCCTTCGTTCACATCGCGTACGGCACGTTCACCCATGCCGGTGAGGTCGCCGAGGGGTGCCCCTTCGAGGCGCGCCTTGTCGATGATGACACTCTGTCCCCACCGCGAGGGATTGCACTGGGCGTCCTCATGGTCGGGGCGATAGAAGCCGCTGCCGTCATGCAGGTTCAGCACGAGAGAGACGTCAGGCGCGGTGATGATGCGCTGGATGCGCTGCACCAGCGGGTATTCGGGGTCGTCGGCGGGCAGGGTCGCGAACTTGCGGTTGAGGTCGCCATGCACCCCGCGCGACCGTTTGATGATGCTGGGGAAATTGAGATTGGGCACCACCCACACTCTGCCCGACGTGAACCGGTAGTGGGTGACCAGGAGCGTGGCGGCCGAGAATCCCCCCGGTTCGTCACCCTGTATGCCTCCCACCACAAGCACCACGGGCCCACCCGTCCCGAGACGGTGCAGGGTGAAATCGAGGTTGGTGCCTTCCGGGGCAGCGAGGGCGGGGCTGCACGCCCATAGGGATGCGAAGACCAGCAGGCCCGGCAATAGCGCGGATATCCATCTCATGCGATGACCTTGACGTGCCAAGGTTCGAAGCGAACCCCGAGAAAGTTGTCACGCGGGTAGCGCAGCGTGATGTAGCCGCGCTCTTCAAGCTTGCGGAAGACCTCGGTTCCGGTGAAGTCGGACGTGAAGTTGCGGATGCCGTATCCGCGCTGTCCCACGTCGAAGTCTCCCACGCCGTGGAATGAATAGCCGGGAGGCGCCAGCGAACGTGACGCCAGCGAGAGGTTGCCGCCATTGGCCTCGGCCTTGGCGAGAAAGAGGTGCAACTGCTTGACGATACCCCGCACCCCGCTGGTCAGCACCACCTGCTCACCCATGATGCGCTGAATGGTCAGCCATGTCTCGTGCGCGTCACCGCGATAGAGATAGTTGCCCATGCCGGGCACCTTCACCACCTCACGCTGCGGGATGACGGAGGTGAGCGTGGAAAGGGGCTTCTTGCCGAGAAAGCCGTAGTTCTTGGCATCGGCGTGGAACACGTCGTCGATGAACTCGAGTTCGGCGCGCGAGAATGCGCCCACGGCGGGACGCCGCGCCTGCCGCATGGCCTCGTCGAGGCTCAGCAGATAGAAGAAGCCGTGTCCCACGGTGCGTTGCAGCCTGTCCAGCCTGTCGACCAGCCCCCCCATGAGGGCGTAGCGTTCAGGGGTGAGCACGATGTCGGAAGGATGCACCTCGTCGAAGTTGCGCATCTTGTAGAGATAGTCGCGCACTGACTCGGAGGTTTCAGCTGGCAGGGGCTGAGGCGGCTGGCTGACGGCCCTGGCCGGGGCGAGGTCGGGTTCTACGGTCTGGGCGCGCGCCCGGGATGCGGCCTTGGCGGGGCGTTGCGCGCCGCGTTGCGGCGCGGAGACGCGCCCCTGCGTCTTGCGGGCGGGGGCCGCAGGTGCAGCCTTGCCCTTGGGGGCGGGCTTGGCAGGGGCAGGACGTGAAGGTTGAACGCCGCCGGAGGCTGCGACAGCCCCCCCGGCCAGCAACAGCTGGAGGGTTCCACAAAGGGCGGCTGCGAGGAACGTGCGTCGATTCACACGATGCTCCGGGTTGTTGGCTTGAAGCTCACCCGAATCCGTATAGCAAATGTCTAGAGAATGCAAATACAAGGTGGGGTTTTCCACCATATCCACCATGATACCGCGGTCGGGCCTCATAGGGAAAGCCCCACCGCCTTTTCGCGACATCCGCATTGCGACTGAAGGCACTCGCCGGTGACCGCGCGGCATCCGCACGGGATGGGGCCATGCAGTCCCTCTGCCCCGGCCTTGACCTTGCGCAGGGCTTTCCTTTAGCGTTGCTCGTTACGGCAGTGTCCCGTGTGCCGCCCCGTGGCACATGTTCCCCTTCACGGGCCCGCCTCCGCCACCGCAGGCGCCCGCTTGCGGCGTCAGGAGCCATGGCAAAGGGCCGCAGGGTATGCAAGGAGTTATGAGCATGGTCCAGAAATCGGAAACCATCTGGTTCGACGGCAAGCAGGTTCCGTGGGATGAGGCCAACGTGCATGTGCTCACCCACGCCCTGCACTACGGCGTGGGTGTCTTCGAAGGCATTCGCGCCTACCGTTGCGCCGATGGTTCTTCGGCCGTCTTCCGTCTGCGCGAACACGTGCAGCGCCTGTTCTCGTCGGCCAAGATCCTGCGCATGGAGATCCCCTTCACCGAAGACGCCATCTTCGACGCCATCGTGGAGACGCTGCAACGCAACAGGCTCGCCGAAGGCTACATCCGTCCCCTTTCGTTCGTCGGCGCAGGGGCCATGGGCGTCTACCCCGGCGACAACCCCGTTCAGACCATCATCGCCGTATGGCCTTGGGGTGCGTACCTCGGTGCCGAGGCCCTCGAAAAGGGCATCCGCGTCAAGACCAGTTCGTTCGCCCGCCACCACGTCAATGCCATGATGACCAAGGCCAAGGCCTCGGGCAACTATGTGAACTCGGTGCTGGCCAAGATGGAGGCCAAGGCGGACGGCTACGACGAGGCCCTGATGCTGGACGTGAGCGGCTTCGTCTCCGAAGCCACGGGCGAGAACATCTTCATGGTCCGCAACGGCGTCATCAAGACCACGCCGCTGACCTCCATCCTCGACGGCATCACCCGCAACAGCCTCATGACGCTGGCACGCGACCTCGGCTACGAAGTGGTCGAACAGCAGTTCACCCGAGACGAACTCTATGTCGCCGACGAAGCGTTCTTCTGCGGTACCGCCGCCGAGGTGACGCCCATCCGCGAAGTCGACCGCCGTGTCATCGGCAAGGGAAGCGCCGGGCCGGTCACGAAACACCTCCAGCAGGAGTACTTCAGGGCCGTCAAGGGCGACAACCCCCGCTACGACCACTGGCTGCACCGCTACGCGCTGTAGCGCTCTTGCGGCATAGACGGAACAGATGCCGCAGCCTCGCCCCGGCATCAGCAGGGCGAGGCATGCGGCACGTACATAACGAAGACACCATTTGACGCGAGAGGGGCGGGGCCGCACGGCCACGCCCCTTCCGGAAGAAGCATCGACGGCATGAGCCACGCCTCGCTGACAGCCAGATACCGCCCGCAGACCTTCGCCGAGGTCGCGGGGCAGGAGACGGTAAAGGCCATCCTCTCGCGCGCAGCACAGGAGAACCGGGTCGCCCCCGCGTACCTGTTCAGCGGCACGCGCGGGGTGGGCAAGACCACCATCGCCCGCATCTTCGCCAAGGCCCTCAACTGCGCCACCGCCCCCACCGCAGAACCCTGCAACACATGCGAGCAGTGCCGCAAGGTCACGCAGGGGATGCATGTGGACGTGGTGGAGATAGACGGGGCCTCGAACCGCGGCATCGACGACGCCAAACGCCTCAAGGAGGCCATCGGCTACGCCCCGATGGAAGGCCGCTACAAGGTCTTCATCATCGACGAGGCGCACATGCTCACGCGCGAAGCCTTCAACGCACTGTTGAAGACGCTGGAGGAACCCCCGGCCCGCGTGACCTTCGTGCTGGCGACCACCGAACCGCACAAGTTCCCGGTCACCATCGTCAGCCGCTGCCAGCACTTCACCTTCACCCGCCTTTCCGAGGCTGGGCTTGAAGCGCACCTCACCAAGGTGCTCGGCCGCGAGGGTGTCGACTACGACCCGGCTGCCGTGCGCCTCATCGCACGACGGGCCGCTGGCAGCGTGCGCGACTCCATGTCGTTGCTCGGGCAGGTGCTCGCACTGGGCGAAAGCCGACTCACCATCGACGGTGCGCGCGGAGTACTGGGGCTGGCGGGACAGGAGCTGTTCCTGCGCCTCATGGAGGCACTGGCCGCGCAGGACTGCCTTGCCGTGGCGAACGTCGTCCGCGAACTGCTCGACAGGGGCGTGGACATGGGCTTCTTCCTGCGTGAACTCGTCGCCACGTGGCGCAACCTCTTCATGCTGCGACAGGCGGGCGAGGCGGCCCTCGCATCCCTCGACCTGCCCGAAGACGAAGCCCGTCAGTGGCTCGGATGGGCCAAACGGTTCGAACCCGCGCACATCCATGCCTGCTGGCAGATGACCCTCGAAGGACAGCGCCGGGTGCTGACCAGCCTCGAACCGGCCATGGCGCTCGAGCTGTTGCTGCTCAACCTCGCCATGCTGCCCCGCCTCATCCCGGTGGAAAGCCTGCGCCCTTCGGGTGGAGGCACATCCGCCCCTTCGGGTTCCGCTGCCACAGGTCCGGCCACGGGTGGTCCCGCATCGAACATGCCGTCATCGGGCATGCACGGGGCTCAAGGCACGCCCCCCTCTGCCGGAATGACAACTTCCGTAGCGGCACCCGCCACATCGGCGCCCTCCGCAGAGCCTTCACCACGGGTGCCATGGGACGATGCAGCCCCCGCGCCACGCCAGACGGGCATCCCGCCACGGCCCGCACCGCGGATGCCGGAAGCCTCGCCTACTGCGGGCAGCACGGCGTCAGCATCTTCATCTACGGCGGCACCAGCACAGGGTGACGACTCCGACACGGCAGAGCACACGCCGTCCGGCCCGAGGACATGGGACGGATTCCTCGAGTTCTGCCAGGGGCGGAACGGGCAGGGCGGCAGACTCGCAACCGTCCTGCGGCAGACCACCCCCGAACACGGTGACGATATCCTGCGTCTTGCCACCATGTCGTCAGTCCAGTATGAGCGCCTTACGGACGCAGCGACACGGACGACGCTCGCCGGACTGGTGCGCGACTATTTCGGGGATGCGTGCCGCGTAGAGGTGAACCCGCCCACGCGAGTGCGCCGCACTGAAGCCGAACTGCGTAAAGAGGCGGAGGCCCACCCCGCCGTACAACTACTCAAGGAAGAGATGGGCGCGTGCATCCTCAAGTGTACACCGCTTGCAGACCTGCGCCGCCCTGAAGACACCACCGAGCAAGGAGACAACAAGCCATGAGAGGCATGAACGACCTTCTTCGTCAGGCCAACCTGATGCAGTCCAAACTCGCCAAACTCCAGTCGGAGATGGCGGACAAGTCCTTCGAAGCATCCAGCGGCGGCGGCATGGTCAAGGTTTCCGTGACGGGCCGTCAGGAACTGAAATCCATCACCATCGACCCCAAGGCCCTCGAAGGCGGCGATGTGGAGATGCTGCAAGACCTCATCCTCACCGCGGTCAACGAAGGCGTCCGCGTCTCGCGTGCCACCATGGAACGTGAGATGAACGCCCTCACCGGCGGCCTGCGCCTCCCCGGCATCATCTAGCGGAGTCACTGTGCAGCGTCTTCCAGAACCCTTGAAGGCCCTCGTGGACCAGCTGGCGAAACTGCCGGGACTGGGCCCCAAGTCGGCCCTGCGCCTTGCCATGACGCTGCTCAAGTGGCCCGCCAGCGAGACGCGACGTCTCGGACGGGGCATCCACGACCTGCGCGACAACCTGCACCTGTGCAGGCGTTGCGGTGCGCTCACCGACTGCGACCCCTGCGCCCTGTGCACCGATGCCACCCGCACGCAGGACATGCTGTGCCTTGTCTCCGAATGGGACAGCATGCTCACGCTGGAAGAGGGCGGCTTCTACAGGGGGCAGTACCTCATTCTCGGCGGCCTGCTGGCACCGCTGGACAATGTGAACGCCGACTCGCTGGAACTGGAAAGGCTCACCCGTCGCCTCGCCGAAGGGCAGGTGCGCGAGGTGGTGCTGGCGCTGGGAACCACCGTGGAGGCCGAGAACACCGCCACCTTCATCCGGGCAATGGTCGAACGCCAGTACCCCGGCGTCCGTGTGACCAGACTCGCGCAGGGCATCCCCCTCGGGGCCGAGGTCAAGTTCATGGACCGTGAGACCCTGCGCCAGTCCATGCAGTACCGGCAGGAACTGTGACCGGACCTGCCCGGCAAGGGACACAGGCGACACGCCGCGGCGGCCAACGATACCCGCAGGGCACGACCGGCCGCGAATGCTGCCACGGAATGCCGTTCATGAAGGCTGCCTGCGGAAATGACCCGGCAACCTGACCGTCGACAAGGCGAATGCCGGGGACTGCCGGGCGACTGCCAGACAGCGGGCGGACTGAAATCGGAACGACGGGCGGCGGCGGGGAGACCCGCCGCCGCTTTTCCGTGCCGCCCCAGCGAGTGCGCATCGCATAGCGATGCAACCGCCTGCGGCCTGCCTGTGGCGCCCCATAGCCCGCATTGCCGAAACCGCAGCCTCACGCCCTCTCGCCTCAAACGGCAAAGTAGGCTAACGTCGCGTAATGCGAACGCGCATCTTCATCCCTCCGCTGCCCCGCATGTCCGGCGGCCTTGCCGTACTCTACCGCATGGCCTCACACCTGCATCAGGCCGGACACGACGTGGCCCTCGTCCCGCGCGACACGGCAC
>Ga0302253_1000579_pt1 | contig 28701 bp, 23 predicted proteins | sample AAG_RA_Trp_MG_FD_193537 | JGI IMG/M metagenome (GOLD analysis project Ga0302253, IMG submission 193537) | Enriched activated sludge microbial communities from anaerobic digester in WTTP, New Holstein, Wisconsin, United States - AAG_RA_Trp | ecosystem: Engineered > Bioreactor > Anaerobic >...
TCCCCCTTCAGTTCCGCCCCCAGAGCCAGGACTTCCGGCAGGGGTTCGTAGAGAAACAGAGGCCGGGGGGCGAGCCCACGTGAGCGCCGGAAAAGCGTCGGCGCCCCGGCGTAAACGGCGGCGATGCCGTCGTCGCAGCGGACCAGGATATCCCGGTTGTGGACGAGATACCCGTCGGCGATTCCCTGCAGGCGCTCGACCGCCTCACGGTTCCGGATACAGATGGGTTCGTCACTCTTGTTGGCACTCGTCATGACCAGGGCTGCAAAACCCTCCTGCATCAGCAGGTGATGGAGGGGCGTGTAGGGGAGCATGACGCCGAAGGTATCGACGCCGGGGGCGACGGCTGGAGCGATGGCTGTTTGGCCCTTTTTACGCAAAAGGACGATGGGGCGCTGTGGGGTCAGTAAAAGCCGCTCTTCCTCGGAGGAGACGTCGGCAATTTCTTTGGCCGCAGCCAGATCCCGGACCATGATCGCAAAGGGTTTTTCCTCCCGGAGCTTGCGGGTGCGGAGTTCCTGCACTGCGACCTCGTTCGTGGCGTCCACGGCGAGATGGAAGCCTCCCAGGCCCTTGATGGCAAAGATCTCGCCCCGTTGCAGGGCAGCAACGGTTTCTCTGAGAGGATCGTCAGTCGTAACAGATTGACCTTCTTTATCAAGGAGTTGCAGTTTCGGCCCGCAGACAGGGCAGGCGTTCGGTTCGGCGTGGAATCGCCGGTTGTCCGGGTCGTCGAATTCCTGCCGGCAGGCGGGGCACATGGGAAAGCAGGCCATGGAGGTCCGGGCACGGTCGTAGGGGATATCGTTGATGATTGTCAACCGGGGGCCGCAATTGGTGCAGTTGATAAACGGGTAGCGGTGGCGCCGGTCGGCGGGGTCGAAAAGTTCTGTCAGGCAGTCGTCGCAGACGGCGATGTCCGGAGAGATGTGAACTTTTCGCTTCGTGCCCCCTTCGCTTTCCAGGATACGGAAGTTGCTTTCACTTCTCGGCGGGACATCTGTAAACCTGCCGACGGCGACCTCCGCCAGGGGGGGCGGACGATGAATGACTTCATCCAGAAAGGCGTTGACGTCGTCGGGGCGGCCTTGCACCTCCGCCCAGACCCCATCGGCGCGGTTCTGGACCCAGCCGGTGAGGCCGTATTTCCGGGCCGTCCGGTAGATGAAGGGGCGGAATCCCACCCCCTGGACGATCCCGGTGAAGAGATAACGGGTCCGCTGAATCACGGCCGGGCGTTGCGGAAGGTCTCCACCTGAGAGGTCAGCCAGGCGATCCATGGCTCAAATCCCTCCTTGGTCTTGCAGGAGACGGTGAAGACGGCCAGGTTCGGGTTGATGGACAGGGCATCATTTTTCGCCTTCTCCAGATCGAAGTCGACGTAGTCCAGAAGGTCCATTTTGTTGATGATCATGGCCGCCGATTCATGGAACATCAGGGGGTACTTCCGGGGCTTGTCGGCTCCCTCGGGGGTGCTCAGGATCATGACCTTCATGTTTTCGCCGACGTTGAATTCCGCGGGGCAGACAAGATTGCCCACGTTTTCCGTGATCAGGAGGTCGACACCATCGAGGTCGAAATTCGGCAGGGCCTCCCGGATCATGTTGCCGTCGATATGGCAGGCGCCGCCTGTGTTGATCTGGGTAACGGGAATATCCAGGGCCGCGATGCGCTCGGCGTCATAGGTGTCCTGGATGTCGCCCTCGATGACAGCGATCCGGTACTTGTCCCGCAGGGCCTCGATGGTCCGCTCCACGAGGGTTGTCTTTCCCGCACCGGGGGAGCTCATGAGGTTGATCACGAACACCTTTTTTGCGTCGAACAGGGCGCGGTTGTCCCGGGCGATCCGGTCGTTGGCATCCAGAATATTTTTTACGGTTTTGATAATCATCATCCAGTCTCCTTCTCATGCAGATGGTATTTGTAATAGGCGGCGCAGGTTCCCTCCGACGAGACCATGCAGGGACCGATCGGGTTGACGGGGGTGCAGACGGTCCGGAAGAGGGGACATTCCCGGGGCGTCTTGACGCCGCAGAGGATCTCCCCGCAGGAGCAGCCCGGTGGGTCCTGGGAAACGAACTCGGGGATCGTGAAGCGCTTGCGGGCATCGAAATTGCTGTAGGCCTTCCGGGGGGCCAGCCCACTGTCAGGTATCCATCCGATACCCCGCCACTCAGAAGTTACGGGGGTAAAGACCTCGTCCATGACTGCCCGTGCCCGTGCGTTCCCTCCCGGTTTGACGCCCCGGCTGTACTGGATAGCCACGCCGAATTGTTGCGAATCAATCTGTTCGAGGATCATGGCGATCCCCTGGAGGATATCGACGGGTTCGAATCCCGTAATCACGGCGGCCCGTTTCGCCTCGGTGATGGGTCGGTAGGCCTCGGCGCCGATGATGACGCTCACGTGTCCGGGGCAGAGGAAACCGTCGATCCGCAACTGGGGGGAATCGATCAGAATTTGAAGGGCCGGCGGAATGACCTTGTGAACCGACAGGACGGAGAAATTCCCGATGCCTTTCCTTTTTGCGGTTTTCAGGGTGGCGGCAACGGTTGGTGCCGTGGTTTCAAACCCGATGCCCATGAAGACGATATGCCGGTTTGGGTTTCCCTCGGCCAGGTGCAGGGCGTCCAGGGGCGAGAGGACGACCCGAACGTCGGCCCCTTCGGCGCGGATCATCTGGAGGGTGATGCCACCCGATGCCGGGACCCGGAGCATATCGCCGAAAGTCGTGAAAATGATGTTCGGCTCTTTGGCCAGGTGCAAGGCGGCGTCGATTTCCCCGGCGGAGGTGACGCAGACAGGACAGCCCGGACCGGACAGGAGGCGGATGTTTTCCGGCAGGAGCTGCCGGATGCCGAAGCGGCCGATGGCTGCCGTGTGGCTGCCGCAGATCTCCATGATTGCGACCGGCCGGTCCATTTTCGCGGACAACTGCTCGATGCGATGGATGAGGCCCCTGGCCAGTTTCGGGTCGCGGTACTCGTCAATATATTTCATGATCGATCAGTTCCTTGAGAAGCGCCAGATTCTCCTGTGCCTGTCCTTCGTCCACCTTGTGAATGGCGTAGCCCGCATGGCAGATGACATAGTCGCCCAGGCCGACCTCTTCGTCGACGATGTCCAGGCAGACTTCGCGCCGGGTGCCGCTGATGTCGATGACGGCGAAGTTGTCTTCATCGATGGAAATGATCTTACCGGGAAATCCGATACACATGCAACAATCCTTATTCCTTTTGGCGTTAGATTTAATCTGTGCCCAAACACTCAACTCGAGGCGTAACTTATAAAAGCTCTTTTGTCATTCTAAACGAAGAGACTGTGTTGTAATGACCAATTTAAGTTTGAGGTCATTCTGAGTGAAACGAAGAATCTAATAATAACTTAATGTTTTAATCACGAGATCCTTCGGCTTATGCCTCGGATGACATTGCGACTCAGTCTCGAAGTGAAGAATCTCATAACAACAGAATGATAAAGAACAAGATTCTTCGCCTGACGGCTCAGAATGACATTGTGAAGCATTTTACGGTCGAGAGGAACCAACCGATTCCTTAAACCATCCTGGTCATTTCGATCGCAGGGAGAAATCTTTTGTTTTCGGTTAATAAGATTTCTCGTCGCTTGCGCTCCTCGAAATGACATTTACAAAACGTCAATTTTCATTTGTCATTCCGGGCTCCGACCCGGAATCCATTACCAAGGTTAACCCCTTTATACTTGCGCCCGGCCAATATGTCACGCTCTGCGAATGGATGCCGGATCAGGTCCGGCATGACACATTGCATTTTCGGTCATTTCGACCGGAGGGAGAAATCTTTTATTTCTGTGCAATAAGGTTTCTTATCAAGAATTCTTGTTGTTTGCGCTCCTCACAATGGCAAACGATCGCTAAACAAATTCTGTAAAGATTCCGCTGCCAATTTATGAACGAAATCCACCCTGTCAATCCACGTCCATTTCGAGTAGTTTGAGTTCTTCTGTGCCTCCCGTCAGCATGACATCCGGGCTCTGGCAGGCGGGACAGCGATCCCAGGTTCCGTCCATGGCGGATTCCCGGTCACAGTTGAGACAGAGGATGCGGGCGGGAAGGATTTCAAAATCAAGAGTTGCCCCTTCGGCTTTCGTGCCGACGGACTGGACGGAAAAGGCGAACTCCAGACTTTGCCGGTCCAGGCAAGAGAGGCGGCCGAAGCTCAATTTGAGAGAATTAACTTTGTTGAACCCTTCCGCGGCTGCGTAGTCGTCGATGATTTTCAGCAGGGAGTTGATTAAAGACAGTTCATGCATGGTCCGCCTTCTCCATCACGACGCCCAGACGAGCCATTTCCTTCAGGAGCAGATCTTCCAGCGTAGGAAATTTGTCTTTCAGGACCGGGGTGATGTCAAGGTTCATTTCCTGGTACTGGGCCGGAACGATGCATAGAAACGTCGTTTCCGGCATTTCCCCGAGCATATCCGCCTTACACATGACGTCGGCGAATTTGACCTCATGGGCCGAGGTCGGCGGGGGCAAATGGAGCTCCATTTCATCTCGGGTGAAACGGTAGATGTTGCCCGGTGTGTCGTCGAGTTTCAGGACGTCGATGACGATCAGGTGATCAGTATTGCCGATCGTGTCCAGGAGCACGTAGCCCAGGGTGCCGCCGTCCAAGAGGAGCACCTGCTCGGGTGCTCGATAGCGTTCGGAGAACCAGCGGATGAAATGCACCCCAAAGCCCTCGTCGGCCATGAGGATGTTTCCCAGGCCGAGTACCGTGACAAATTTTCGGTCACCAGAACTGAAGAAAGGGGGAGGATTATCTTCCCCCCCCTTCCCGGTGAGCCAATCGTTGTTGCTTATGGTCATGCCCGGTTAGTGTTTTCCCTTCTTGAACAGGTTTCCGCTGATCATAGAGGAAACCGTGCCCTCATTGAAGATCACATCATACCAGAACGCCATGTAGATGTGAACGATAATGAACAGGATAAACGCCCAGGTCAGGATGTGGTGAACCCATCGGACGATGGCCAGGCCACCCATCAGGTTCTCCAGGGGTTTCAGGAATGTGTACATGATGGCCGTGAAGCCGGCGTGATAACCTGCCCCCATGAGGATCAGACCCGTGAGAACGATACAGAGCACCATGACCATGAGGCCGCCGTAGGCGATGGACTGCATGGGACCATACAGAAATTTGTGTTCCGGCGGCTCCTTGGAAATCAGCGCGTAGAACTTCAATTGCTTGATCGTGTTCGGCCAGTCCGTGAAGGCGAAGAAATCCTTCCAGTCGGCGTGGAACTTCGAAAAGAACGCCAGGTAAACTCTCCAGATGAACAGAAACATCAGGAGGATACCGAACAGGATATGGACAAAGCGAACATACCCCACAAAAAACTTGTTGACCGTTTCCCCGTGCAGGATGCTGAAGGGATCGGCGATATGGAAGCCCGTCGCAATGAGGACGAAAATCGCGAAGGCCATGAACCAGTGGTTCAGCCGCATGGCGACCGTCCACTCTTTTACAACATGTCTTGTTCCCTCCATGTGACCTCCCCTTTCTCAGGCAACCCTGAACTCCCGGATCCGGTCCGATTTCGGATCGATGATGTGAACGGCGCAAGCCATGCACGGATCGAAGGAGTGGATGGTTCTCAGAATTTCAAGCGGCTGCTCAATGTTGGCCAGTCTCGTTCCAACGAGGGATTCCTCGTAGGGGCCGCGCTTGCCTGCCTTGTCGCGGGGCGAGCAGTTCCAGGTCGAGGGGACCACGGCCTGGTAATTTGCGATCACCCGGTTCTCGATCCGGATCCAGTGGCCCAGGGCGCCGCGCGGCGGTTCGGTCAAGCCGCGGCCTTCGCCCTTTTCCGGTACGTTGCAGGGGGTCCAGAAGCGGGTGTCGCCTGCCTTCTGATTGGCCACCAGGTCGTCGATCCACTTGTCGATATGATCGCCGACATACTTGGTTTCCAGGGCCCGGGCAGCGGTGCGTCCCAGGGTTGAGAAGAGAGCTGTGGCAGGGATACCGAGGGTTTTCAGGGTGCCGTCGACCAGACCCTTGATCTCCGCGTTCCCGGCGGCATAGGCGATGAGCACCCGCGCCAGGGGCCCGACCTCGTAGGGCTGTTCGTCGTAACGGGGCGCTTTGCACCAGGAGTACTTATCCTGACCGGCCAGGTTACCGTCCTTGTTGTAGCCTGTGTATTCGGGTTCCGTTGTGCCCTCGTAGGGATGTTCCGGTTTTGCGGCCTTGTACCAGGCGTGGGTTGCCTCTTCCGTGATCTTGGTTTCGTCAATTGGCAGGACCTTAGAGAGGTCTCTGTCTTTGATAATGCCGCGGGGGAAGAGCAGGTTGGTCCAATCGTCGTCCTGGGGGAATCCGCCGTAGGCCAGGTAATTCTTGACACCACCGCCGATACCGGCGGCGCCTTCGCCCTTGTAGTAAGTTGCGGCCAGGAGCACGTCGGGAATGTAGGCGGTCTCCACGAAATTGTTCAGTTCCTTCAGGCGGTAGCGGTATTCTCCAAGGCGCGCCGCATCCATGGCGTCCATGGCGCAGGTGACGCCGCCGACGACCAGGGTCTGCGGATGGGGGTTCTTGCCGCCGAAGATGGCCATCATCTGGGCCCCGAGCTTCGAGACCTGCAGGGCATCCAAATAATGGGATACGATGATCAGGTTGGCTTCTGCCGGCAGCTTGTAGGAGGGGTTCCCCCAGTAAGCATTGGCGAAGGGACCGAGGCGGCCCGACTGGACGAATTTGGTCAGTCTGGCCTGTACCGCTTTATAGTGTGTTTCCGAACAGTTGTAAGGATTGGCGCAATAGGCTTTGGCCATCTCGACGGCTTTTCGGGGATCCGCCGACAGAGCGCTGACCACATCCACCCAGTCCAGACCGTGGAGGTGATAAAAATGCATGATATGGTCGGTCAGATACTGGGCGCCGTTGATCAAATTGCGGACGATTCTTGCGTTTGCCGGCGGTTTGATACCGAAGGCGTCTTCGCAGGCTAAAATGCTGGCTTCGTAATGGGCATAAGTGCAGACGCCGCAGAAGCGCTGGACCATCAAGCCGGCGTCCCGTGGATCCCGGCCCTTCAAAATCGTTTCAATTCCTCGCCAGAGGGTAATGCTGCTCCAGGCGTCTTTGATGACCTGATTGTCATCGACTTCAACTTCTATTCTTAAATGACCTTCGATCCTGGTAATGGGATCGACAATGATTCTTTTGGCCATGCTGTTCCTCCCGCTGTGTATTTACCCCAAGGGTTATTGATTATTTGTCGTCTCTGTGTACGGATGAGGTCAAACCGGCGTGAATGGCGATGCCGGCAACCGTTGCGCCCACCAGGGCCGCACCGATGGTGTCGACCGTCTTCTCGCCGCCGCCGATCGTATCCTCGTGGATCGGTTTCTCCAGCGGCTTCATCGTATCCCAGAAAGCCGGTTCCGTGCAGCCCATGCAGCCGTGACCGGCCATGATGGGCCAGGAAATGGCGTCATTGAAGCGCACGCGGCTGCAGTTGGCGAAGGTATAAGGTCCCTTACAGCCGACCTTGTACAGACACCAGCCCTTCTTCTGACCGGCGTCGCCCCATTCTTCGACGAATTCCGCGGCATCATAATGGGGTCTGCGTTCACAGTAATCATGAATACGCTTGCCGTAAGCCCAGATCGGTCTGCCTAACCCATCCACTGCGGGAAGACCGCCGAACATGAGGTAGTGAAGGACCGTGCCGACGAAGTTCGTTGGGTTGGGCGGGCAACCGGCGATATTGACTGTCGAGATACCGAGGGCCTTGCCGACACCGACGCAGCCCGTCGGGTTTGGATCGGCGGCCGGGACATTGCCGAAGGCGGAGCAACTGCCGATGCAGATGTTCAATGCCGCCTTGGATGTGACTTCCTTGGCGAGCTCGAGCCCGGTTTTCCCCTTGGGACCAAGGGTCAGGTACTTGCCGTCCATGGCCAGGGGAATCGCCCCTTCGATAACGCAGACAAACTGGCCCGGGAAATCGTGCAGGGCCTTTTCCAGACAGGCTTCCGCCTGATAACCGGCGGCCGCCATGAGGGTCTCATGATATTCCAAAGAAATGGTGTCCAGGAGGATGTCATCGACATTGGGATAGGAAGAACGGAGCAATGCCTCACTGCAGCCGGTGCACTCCGCAAAATGCAGCCAGACCACGGGGAGACGGTTGAACTGTTCGGCCGCCTGGGCTACTAAGGGCTTGAACATCGGCGGCAGCATCAGCGCCGCGGTCATCATCGATGTCCACTTCAGGAAGCTTCTTCTGCTGATCCCCCGCTCTTTCAGCATGGTAGAGAAATCTTCTGCCGGCGCCGGCAGTGTCCGGTCCATTTCTTCAAGATGAACCTTGCAGTGCTTCATCAGCGCCCGGTAGTGCTTTTCCGCCGGATGTTGATTACCCAAACTTTTCAAAATATCCATATTACCTCCTTCAAAGTAATAGAGTTCCCATCCTTGAATCTATTGACGCACGTCTCTGCCTGACAATTTTTTTATAAGGGTTTCTTCGAGGATGCAAGGGTATGGGGCGCAGTACTTCATGGGAAATGGGACAATGGGGTGATCTTCGGGTTTCGATGCCCTGCAACAGAAGATCCGCGGGTCAACAGAAATGGTTGCGAATGATCAGGCAATACCGGAACAGGTAGCAGATGTGGTATTACCGACTTCGGGAACTTTATTACCGGACCGGGCTATAAAAAGCAAGAGAAAGATTACCGGCGGCTACAAAAAATAACTTTATAAAAAAAGCACGATACACAGATGCTTATTCACCGACATTATTCCACTCTCGCCAGGCCATGGGTGAAAACCCTTTTCCCTGCAGGATGACGTCCAGGTGGGCGAGGCTGATGCCTGTGAGATCTGGATCCATGTCTCTGAGGCTTTCTGCCCGGTTGACGGTGATGAGATATTTCTGGCACTTCTCGCAGATATAGGCGGAGTTTTCCTTGTCGTCTTCCACAAACAGGTAGGTTGTGTTTTCCGGGGATTCATGTTCACACCAGGGGCATTGGGGGCGGGGATAAGTCCATTCATGGTGGCAGCAGGCGCAGTGCAGCCAGCGCTGCCCATTCATTCGAATGAAGGCCAGTATGGGAAAGCTTCCGCACACGGGGCAATAACCCCTGTCCCAGGGAAGGTCGGCGATTTTTTCCATCATTTCCTGAGCGCGCCCGGTAAGAATAACGCGCTTGACGGTATTGACCAGCAAAAACAACACCGCGGGCTCAACGGAAATGTCGGCTGTCCAGGCGGGAGCCTCTGCGGCAAACGGCAATTCGGAAGGCAGAAAAAGTTTCAAAAATTCAGCGGGATTTTGTTGGGAAAACAGCGTCAGCTGATCCATCTGTCCGGCGAGATGCGGCAGCCCCTCCCGGATGGCATCGGCGACTGAAAAAGTCATTTCCTGCCAGGGATCTTCGGGGAAAAACAGGGTGTGCTGCTTGATAAGGGGAATCCCACCCCGAGTTTTCAATTGATCCGGAGAAAGGTCTTTTTGCTTGCCGACTGTTTTTTCCTGCAGGGCATGTTCCATGAGGCGCACGGGACCAATCGCATCCAGGAGTGTGCTGATATGGGGCTTTTCGGTTTTAAGGCGGCCAAGGTCTTCCTTAAATAGTGTGATTCGATCGTCGCTGCTTCCCATGGTCAATGATCCTTTCAAAGTGTAAATAAATCTCGGTGAATCAGTCGGAGATATCTCCAACGCAAAATCGGGGCAAGCATATCATGCCTGCCCCGATACGTTAAGAATTAAAATGCGTGAATTTAAGTGATTCCGTTTTGCCGCATATTTCCTCTAATGGCCGTGGGGTTTGTTTTCCTCACCGGAGACGACCAGGGTTCCGTGCTCCTCCATCTCCTTGAGCCACTTCGGGTGCTGCTTCTTCACCCACGCCCGGGTTACCCAGCCCGAAAACATCGCCGGGGCCGAACCGGGGGAACCGATCGTCCCCAGGTACAGGTGAATGAAGAAAAACGCGAAGATCGTCACAAAGCCCAGGGCATGCAGCACATACATCCACCGCACCAGCGCCGCAGGAAAACTGAGGGGGAACCACATGATCAGCCCCGTCAGCACCATGATGATCCCGAAACCCGCCACCACCAGGAAAAACGCCTTCTGGCCGGGATTGTACTTGCCGACCTCGGGGACCTTATCCACATGCCACAGGTAGCCGCCGGCCGCCTTGATCCATTCGATATCCTCAGGAAACGAAAAGACGCCCGCTTCCTTCCACCACATCCGAATCGTAAAATACAGGGCCACACCAAAGAACAGCCCGCCGAAATTGTGAACATATTTCAGCGCCCGCAGGCCACCCATCATGTCACCAATGAAATTGAAGGAGTGAAACATCATCCCCAAACCGGTGATGCACAAAAGGAGGCAGGAAAGCGCCAGACTCCAGTGTACGACGCGCTCAAACGCATCCGTTGCCTTAATTAATCCTTTTTTCATCTCTTTTCACCCCTTCCTTTATTGATTGTCCTCATCCGGGGTCTTCGGACCGTGGATGATGTAGTGGAGGAACGACCCTGCCAGGACACCGCCCGCGGCAAGGAGACTCAGGGGTTTCAGAAGATCCTTCCAGACGATTATGGACAGAGGCACGCTCGGGCTCTCCGGCAGCTTCTCGTATACGTCCACCTTCTCGGGCAATACGTAAATTACGTGCGTCCCGTCGACAAACTGATCGCCGTAAACCGAGGCCTCGCCGCCCAGTTCCTTCGCCCGCTTGTAGGCCAGTTTCAGCATTTTATCCTTATCGCCGAACTGCAGGGTTCCGGTGGGACAAGCCCGCACGCAGGCCGGTGGAAGATCCGCCTTGATTCGGTCGGTGCAGAGCGTACACTTATAGATTCTATCCGTCATGGAATCATAGCGCGGAATGGAGAATGGACAGGCCGAAACACATTCCTTGCAGCCAATACACTTATCGTTATCAAGGTCAACGGAACCAATCCCCGAATAAGACAGCGCCCCGCTGGGACAAACCTTGACACAGGCCGCATCGGTGCAGTGCATGCAGCCGTCTTTCCGGAACAGCCACCTCAGTTGACCTTTTTTATCTTCGTACTCTTGGAACCGAATCAGGGTCCAGGTATTCCACTGCAGATCCGGCGGGTTCTGATAGCTGCCGGTATTTCTGGTCTGCCGGGCCGGCTGCTGATTCCACTGCTTGCAGGCCAACTGGCAACCGCGGCACCCCGTACATTTCGACAAATCGATTAATTTTGCTTTCTCGGCCATTTTACTTCACCCCCTTCTTGGTAACGTTGACCATGAAGGCCTTGCTCTCGGGAATATGGGTATTGGGATCCCCGATGGTCGGCGTCAGCAGATTCGCCGCATCGCCCCGGGTATACACCTCTGCCCGTTTGTCGCCTTCTTTATATTCCCGGTCTTCCGTGGTGATCCAGCCGAAATGCCATGGGATACCGACTTCATGTATCACCGTGTCGCCGATCTTAAAGGGCTTGAACCGGGGTGTCACAATGGCGACAGCTTCGACTTCACCGCGGGCGGACTTGACGACCACGCGTTCACCGTTCTTGAAGCCGCGTTCGTCGGCCAGCTCTTTGCTCATTTCCACGAACATGTCCGGCTGCATTTCCGCCAGCCACGGACACCAGCGGGTCAAAACACCCGTCTGCCAGTGTTCGCTCACCCGGTAGGTGCTGCATACGAAGGGGAAGCGCGGATCGCAGGATTCCACCCCGGAGTATTTGTCCAGATCGGACCCCACCCCTTTCTTATCATACCGCTTGATAACCGGGTTATTCTTCTGGGGCGACATAAAGTTCTTTTCCACAGGGCATTCGAGGGGTTCGTAGTGCTCTGGGAAAGGCCCGTCGGCCAGGCCGGGTCCGAAAATACTCGCCACGCCATCGGGTTTCATGATGAATGGCGGCCGTCCCGAACCCGGATTGCCCACGCCGTCCGGCACGTCACCGACCCACTTCTCGCCGTTCCACCAGATTACCGCGCGCTTGATGTCATAGGGCTTGGCGTCAATATCAACAGAGGCACCGTTGTAGATGATGCGGCGGTTGACCGGCCAGCACCAGGACCATTCGGAGTAAAGACCGATATTGGAATTGTCCTTGCTGTTTCTCCGGGCGGCAAGGTTGCCCTTGTCTGCGTAGGAGTTACAGTAGATCCAGCAGCCGGACGATGTTGATCCGTCATCCTGGAGCCACGCGAAGGCCGGAACGGGATCGCCCTTCTTGAATTCCTTGAATTCACCCTTTTTAACCGGGTCCTCCACTTTCTTATCCTCTAGGAAGAAGCCGTTGATTTCCTTGGCTGCCGCGTGGGGATCGAAAGTGCGGATTTTGCCGTCGGCGCCCTTCGGACCGTAATTCCACGTAAGTTTTGTCAACGGCTCCGGGAAGACACCTCCCTCTTTCACATAGAGTTCCTTTACCTTATAGAAGAGTTCCGTAATGATTTCTGCATCGGGCAGGGCTTCTCCCGGCGGATCGACAGCCTTGTAACGCCACTGCATCCAGCGGCCGCTGTTGCTGATACTGCCTTCCTTCTCCACCGAAGAGGCGCAGGGAAGCATGAAGACTTCCGTTTTAATCTTCTTCGGATCCATTCCGGGACCGCGCCAGAATGAACCGGTCTCATTGTCGAATAGATTGACATTCACCATCCAGTCCAGCTTCCCCAGAGCCTGACGCACCTTGTTGGAATGGGCGCCGCTGCATGCGGGATTCATGCCCCAGGCAAAAAACCCCGTGAATTTGTCCTTGTACATGTTATCGAAAATACTTAACCAGGAATAGTTGGCGCCGTCGTCGATTTTGGGCATGTAGCGGTAGCTGTCTTCGAGGGACACGTTCGGTCCATAGATGGACCGGATGTAACTCGCCATGTATTTGGGTGTGTTTTTCCACCAGTTGAGGCTGTTGGGCTCCTTGGTGGTCGTTGTATTCTTTGCATTATAGGCCTGAAGCGTCGGAAGCGATGCCGCCGGTGTCTTCAGATAGCCAGGAAGAATATGGAACAAAAGACCGTAGTCCGTCGAACCCTGGACGTTGGATTCGCCACGCAGGGCCTGAACTCCGCCGCCGGCGATTCCCATGTTCCCCAGCAGGAGCTGAATGATGCACATGGTCCGGATGTTCTGAACGCCCGTGGTATGCTGGGTCCAGCCCATGGCGTACAGGATATTGCCTGCTTTATCGCTTTTTCCGGTAGAGGCAAACGCCTTGTAGACCTCCAGAAGCCCTTCCTTCGACGTCCCCGTGATTTTGGAAACGACATCTAGGTTATACCGGGAGTAATGTTTCTTCAGCAGTTGGAACACGCAGTTGGGATTGGACAGGGTCGGATCCTTAAGAATCACCTCGTCGGCTCCCTTCTGGTAGGACCAGGTCGCCTTGTCATACTTGCCGTCGACCAGTCCAGAGAAGACACCGTTGTTGTCCGCCGGCAGCTTGAAGGCCGGATTGACCAGGAAAGACGCGTTCGTGTAGTTTTTTACGTAGTCTTCCTGCAACAGGTTGTTATCGAGAATATACTTGATCATCCCACCCAGGAAGGCAATATCCGTTCCCGAACGGAGAGGGGCGTAGATATGCGCCCGCTCAGCAGACTGGGTGAACCGCGGGTCCACACAGATCAGCTTCCCGCCTTTATCCATTGCTTTCTGAATCCACTTGAACGAAATGGGGTGATTGGCTGCGGGGTTGCACCCCATAATTAGAATTACATCACTGTTGGCGAAATCAATCCAGTGATTGGTCATTGCACCGCGTCCGAACGACTCTCCCAGAGCCGCTACAGTAGCACTGTGTCAGATACGGGCCTGATGTTCGATATAGACCAGGCCCAACCCCCTTAAAAATTTTTGGTAAACATAACACTCTTCGTTATCCATGGCGGCGCTGCCGACGGAAGCGATGCCTTCCGTGCGGTTGACGACTTCGCCCTTGTCGTTGGTGGTTTTGAAGCTCTTATCACGGCTTTTCTTGACATTCTCCGCGATCTTCTCCAATGCCCATTCCCACTCGACCTCCTTCCATTCTGCTGCATACGGAGCCCTGTAGAGGGGTTTTTCCAGACGATTTTCGTTGACCGCCATCTGATAGATGGAGCCGCCCTTTGTACAGAGGGCACCTCTGTTGATGGGACTATCCGGATCGCCTTCCGTATTGACAACCTTGCCGTTCCGCGTCGATACAATGATGCTGCACCCAACGGAACAGTAGGGGCAGATGGTGGTGGTCTCTTTGGCATGCATGATCTTCAGCGGCTGCGCATAGGCTTCGACGGGCTTCAGGTTGATGCCTATCCCGCCGGCCGCCAGCGTTGCGCCGGAGATCTTCAAGAAACCTCTTCTGCTGACATCCATAAAACCGTGCTCCTTTCCAAGGATAAAATATTGTTTCCCCGACGATTCCCCTGACGACCCTTTCCTGGAAGGTGAATCACACCCGGAGTCCCTCCCGCACTTTATACCTTCATGGAACCAAGAGGGTGAAGGACGGGAAAAGAAAGGAGAAGAAGGAACCATCAAACCCAATCAAAGATGCTTTCCGGAAAAATTGGCCACCGGAAAGACGCCGCAGGGCCTATAACCATTACATCAATAAATTCAACATCATATATTGCATGCGGTCTGCCCTGTATAACGAAGCTGCTATATTATTTTATTCCATGGGGTGTCAAGGTTTTTTTCGTGCTTACCTGACAAAATCTCTTGTTATTTATGACACTTATGATGCCTCTTGAACCGCTCATGTGTAATACTAAGGCCATAAAAGTAATTATAAGTAACTTTTTGCTTGTTTTTATCTTTTTTGTTAATTAACGTTCCGACGGGTATTAGGCAGGGGTAATCCAGTTTTAAGCATTCAACCTTATTTTTCTTGACAGGCCATTATCGTTTGTTAATAACTGACACATATTCGTAATTATAATGATTATGAAGTTGTTTGGGAGACTTTATCAAATGACTCCAACCGCACTGTTGATGCTGTAACCGTTTTTAATATTCTGGGATCCTGTAACATATGTATATCAATATGGTCCTCAATCGGGAAACGTGCTTTGGAGGAAGTGTCCGGGTCTTCATTGAAGTCCTGAACTCGTCCGGTATCAAAAAAAGTCTTGTAATACTTGGCAGTTAATACTTAAGCCAATCCAGAAATATTGTCCACAGCGCCTCATAGGCACGTGCAGGATGAATCCAGTTGGATATGCGGCACGGGAAAATAAACAGCTGTTTATTAAAAAGGAGAAGCAGATGAAACGGATAAAAAAAGTATTAGGATTGGCACTTGTATTTTTACTGCTCTTGGTTCCGGGAATCGGTCTGTCGAAAGACACAGGATTTGTTCTCCTGTCCAGCACGATCGGTCCCGTGGACGCGGGTATTGTCGGCGCCTTGGAAGATCGTTTTGAAAAGGAGACAGGGATCCGGGTACGACACGTCGGGGCCGGTACCGGCGCCGCCCTGGACATGGCCAGAAAGGGACCGTTCGACCTGGTACTTGTCCATGCAAAATCCCTGGAGGAAAAATTCATCGAGGAAGGTTATGGAACCGAACGGATTCCGCTTATGTACAATGATTTCGTTATTCTGGGTCCGGCTGCCGACCCGGCGGGGATCAAAGGATTGAAAACAGCCGCGGAAGCCTTGACGGCTATTGCCCAAAAACAAAAATCTTTTGTCAGCCGGGGTGATAAATCGGGCACTCATGTTGCGGAAATGGCCCTGTGGGAGAAGGCGGGTACGAAACCTGCCGGCGACTGGTACATCGTCTATGAAAAGGGTTCATTGGGAAATGCAGCGACTCTGAAGTACGCCGACGAGAAAAATGCTTATACGGTCATCGATCGGGCCACCTACCTCTCCCTGAAAAAAGAGATCCACTTGGTAATTTTTGTCGAGGGAGACGAAGCCATGCTTAACTACATTTCTCTTATCCCGGTCAGTCCAAAGAAATTCTCCGGCGTCAACTACAAAGAAACCATGACTTTTGTGAAATGGCTGACCTCACCGTCAAAGGGCCAGAAGATCATCGAAACCTTCGGGAAAGAAACCTATGGTGAACCCCTTTTCTTCCCCAATTCCGATGAATGGCAGAAAACGCAAAAACGAAATGTCAAATAAAACCGCGACAGGAGGATAATAAATATGAAAAAGCGATGCAACTTGTCTCTTATGATTGCCGTGATCATGGCGGTCGGTTTGATCGTTACTGCAGCAACAATCGTGTTCGCCGCACCGGCGAAACAGAAAAACCTGATTCTGGCCACGACAACCAGCACCCAGGATTCGGGTCTCCTCGATGTGCTCATCCCGATCTTCGAAAAACAGACCGGATATTTCGTTAAAACCATCGCCGTCGGGTCCGGCCAGGCCATGGCCATGGGGCAGAAAGGTGAGGCGGACGTGCTCCTGGTTCACTCTCCGGAAGCCGAAGCGAAGTTCATGGCCGAGGGCAACGGAAAGAACCGTCAACTGGTCATGCATAACGACTTTGTTATCGTCGGTCCGGCCGATGACCCCGTGACGGTCAAAGCAACCAAATCGGTTAAGGAAGGCTTCAAGAAGATCTCTATCGGCTCGGCGCTTTTCCTCTCCCGAGGCGATAACTCGGGCACCCATGCCAAAGAAAAGGCGATCTGGAAGGCAGCGGAAATCAACCCCGAAGGTCAGAACTGGTACCAGCAGACCGGTCTGGGCATGGGGCAGACCCTCAATGTGGCTGCCGAGAAAAAAGCCTACACTCTGGCCGATCGGGGTACCTATCTGGCCCTGAAGAAAAACCTGGGTCTGGTCATTTTATCGGAAGGTGATCCCCTTTTGTTGAACGTTTACCATGTCATCGAGGTTAATGCCGTTAAATGGCCTAAAGTCAATGCCCCTGGTGCCAAGGCCTTTGTTGATTTCATGGTCTCCGAGAAAACACAAAAAATTATCGGCACCTTCGGCGTGGATAAGTTCGGTTCCCCGCTTTTCTTCCCCGATGCAGGCAAAAAGGTAGAGGATCTGGGGAAATAAATGGATCTGATTGTTCAGGGGATCAAACAGGCCTTTTTTCTCATTACGACCCTGGACGCAGAGGTCCTGGGCATTACCCTGCTTTCCTTGAAAATTTCCGGTACGGCGACCCTGATCAGTCTGCTGATCGGGGTTTCCACCGGCACCGTGGTCGCCCTGACCCGGTTTCCAGGCAGAAAATTCGTCGTCAGCTTGATCAATACGGGTATGGGCCTGCCGCCGGTTGTGGTGGGGCTGTTCGTCACCATCTTTCTCTGGCGGAACGGCCCCCTGGGTTTTCTGGAAATCCTGTACACGCCGACCGCCATCATTGTTGCCCAGACGGTCATCGCCACACCGATCGTGACCGGGATTTCTCTCGCTGCCATGCAGCAGTTACCTCAGAATCTTCGTCTTCAGATCCTCGCTCTTGGCGCAAACCGGCTCCAGATGATCTGGATGCTGATTCGGGAAGCCCGTCTGCCGTTATTAGCCGCCGTCATGGCCGGTTTCGGCGGTGTCATTTCAGAAGTCGGGGCCTCGATCATGGTCGGCGGCAACATCAAGGGCTACTCCCGCGTGCTGACCACCGCCACGGTAATGGAAACCAGCCGCGGCAATTTCGATATCGCCATCGCTTTGAGCATTATTTTGCTGCTGCTGGCCTACCTCATCACCTTGATACTGACACAGATCCAGCAGCGGGAAAGGCCCCGCTAAATGAGACCGGTGATTCTGAGAACCGAGGGACTGGCAGTCAAAAGAGGGGGGTATGAGGTGCTGAACCTCCCCGCCCTGTCCGTGGCCAATGGTGAATTTCTGAGCTTGATCGGTCCGAACGGTACGGGGAAATCCACGCTACTTTTGGCCATGGCCTGCCTGGTAAAACCTTTCCGGGGGCAGATGTTTTTCCATGACCGGAAAATCCGGGATAATCAGTCCATTATCGATTACCGGCGTCATATAGCCATGGTTTTCCAGGAGCCGCTCCTCTTCGATACGACTGTGTATGATAATGTCGCCTCGGGACTCAAGATTCGCGGTGTTGGCAAAAAGGAAAGACAGCCTATTGTAGAGGCATGTCTGGAACGCTTCGGCATCCGCCACCTTGCAGGCCGCTCCGCCTGCAAGCTCTCCGGCGGGGAGGCGCAACGGACAAGCCTCGCCAGAGCCTTCGCCACCAGGCCGGACATTATCTTCCTGGACGAGCCTTTTTCCGCCCTGGATCCGCCTACGCGGGAGGGATTGATGGCCGATCTGGACAGCATTCTGAAAGAGACCAAAACGACCGCCCTGATGGCCACCCACGACCAGGCGGAAGCGCTCCGTCTGTCGGATCGCATCGCCGTAATGAATGAAGGGCGAATCATCCAGATCGGATGCGCCTCCGAGGTGATGAATCATCCCACAAACGAATTTGTTGCCTCCTTTGTCGGGGTGGAAACCATTCTCAACGGAACGGTTACCGAATATCACAGGGGAACGATCTTGATCAACGTGGCCGGTCAAGTGATTGAAGCCGTCGGCGATGTGTTGCCCGATGTCGGCGTTACCTGCTGTATTCGGCCGGAACATATCTCCCTCGCCCGCGAAACCGCCGCCAGGGTAACCAGTGCGAGAAATACGATCCCGGGAACCATCACAAGCATTCAAAACATGGGGCCTTTATACAAGGTGCAGTTGAATTGCGGCTTTGAACTGGTCGCCTACATCACCAGTTCTTCTCTGGAAGAACTGGCTTTGAAAGTGGGAGACTGCATTGTGGCAACATTTAAAGCTGCCGCCGTTCACATCATTCGCACGCACCCGCAGGCTTTTTCTTCCGAGTCGGAAAAACCCCAGGAATTCACGTAAATTTTTCTGAAATCCGATCCGCCGCCACGGTCCGGAACAAGAACCGGATTTTATGGCGTAACATGCGCCAGTGACTTTGCTTAATGCATGGTACAGTGCATTTGCTTTTTGCAGCAAGGATTCGTCTTTGACAAGGCGATTAATTAAAAAGACTCCCTGTCGACCAAGTCTTGCAACCGGTTCAAATCATCCCGGTTGCGTCACAACCCTCGTCTGTTTTGATATCATCACAGCAAACGACCAGAGCTTCTCCTTAATGTTCAAGGCATAACCGCGTCTCCAAGATCAGCCCATCCTCCTCATCAAATGCCGCAGCGGGTTAGGATTTGTTCTATCCCGTATAAACCAATATTTTATCGAATCAATGCAGGATGTTTTTATAAAATCTCATTGCCGGACATAAAATATTGATTCATTTAACGTTGACAGGTGAATCTTGACTAATTAATTTTTATCAAAAATATTCATTCCGTAACAAACAGGTGATTCAAGAAAAAATGGGAGGTGTACCATGAAGATCAGCGCGCGGAATATCATCAAAGGGAAAATCAAAGAAGTAAAAATGGGGGTTGTCAACGCGGAGATTTTGGTCGAAATCCCGGGAGGTACCGAGATGGTTTCGATTATTACCAAGGAGTCGGCGGATAGTCTGGGACTTGTTGCCGGCAAAGAAGTCTATACCATTATCAAGGCTTCGAACATTATGATCGGCATCGATTGAGGAAAAACAAACCAACAGGGTTGTGGAGGTTCTGCAAAGCGAGCCTCCACTGCCTGTGAATGTGCCTGACCATTTTCTCGTTCCCAGAAAAACCATCTTCTTCTAAAACTTCATATCCTTTATTCTTTATTGATTCTTTCCACTTTTTAAAGCTGTATTCTCCGTATCCCCAACTCCCGAGCCAAATCCGCCGATGGCTTCATCCTTGCGCCATCACCCGACCGCTTTCATATTTAACTCCCTGCTGAATGCTTCCCGCTTTTCTTACATCGATCACGCCTTTCTTCTCCATTATATACCACGTCTATCCATACGCTTTGAAGCTTCCGCTAAAATGGAGGAGGTTCAACACGTTTTGCAATTCGCTCTTGACTTTTTAAGGAATTCGGAACAATCAGTAAAAAAATACTCTGTGTCGCTTCCTTTGAAAAGATAAGGTGTTTGCAACTTCCGGTCAGGCACCTTGTGACAAGTTCGGATGAGAACGATCATGGAAATGCACCCAAAAGGGTGCATGAAATGAGGATGTTCAATTTGTTCCAGGAGATCGGAGCTTTTTGCAAAGGCTTGGATACGGCAAATTAGATGGCCGATACACGCAGTGCGGGTTTATCAAACATTTTCTCCTTTCCTGAACCAATCCGGATGTTCTTGGAGAATTGAAGCGTTATTTTATTTCACTTCATTCGTCCGCCAGGGGTAACTGGAAAAACTTGGCGCTTATTTTCTTTGGAGGTCAGAACATGAAAAAAAGTATCACACTGTGGACACTGATTCTTTTTCTGTCGATCGGATCATTATCTCTAGCGGCCACTTCACTCAAAGTTGGGGAGGCTTTACCGGACATTGCCCTGACTGTCAGCAAGGATACGGTCTCGAAAGACTATCTTGGGTGGGGTTGGGGCAGCTCCTTCAAAATATCGGAGATTGAGGCCCGTTACGTCTTGATTGAGATTTTCAGTATGTACTGCCCTTATTGCCAGGCCGAAGCACCGAACGTGAATAAACTCTACGGCAAGATCCAGGCAAACCCAAAACTGCGGGACAATGTAAAGCTGATCGGCATCGGGGTCGGCAACACCGTTTTTGAAGTAAAAACCTTCAAGAAGAAGTACCAAGTCCTCTTCCCCCTGTTTACCGATCCAGACTATGTTATTCACAAGCAGGTGGGCGAGGTGCGCACCCCTTATTTCATCGGAGTAAAAATAAATGCCGATGGTTCCACACGCATTATCTACTCTCAACTCGGCGTGCTGGGCGATGTTGATCAGTTTTTGAAGCAGTTCATCGCTTTGACCGATTTGAAATAGGAGGCGCACCATGAAGGATTATCTCTGTAAATTCAGGCTAATAATCTTAATATCGGCCATTCTCATGCTGTTCTATGCTGGAAGCGTCTTCGCACTGTCCGATGTCTACAAGAACAACGTCTACGATACGGGATTATTGAAGCCCGTCGATAGCGTCCCCAAGTTAAAAGTAGGCGACTTGGCGCCCGACTTTCGGTTGCCTTCGGTCACAGGGGAGAAGGTTTCCCTCAGCCAGTTCCGCGACAAGAAGAACGTTGTCCTGTCCTTTGTCCCTGCGGCCTGGACGCCGGTTTGTTCCGATCAGTGGCCGGGATATAACATTGTCAAGGACATTTTTGATGAGCATGACACGATTCTTCTGGGCATTACGGTGGATAATATTCCTACGCTTCATTCATGGATCAACCAGATGGGCCAACTCTGGTTCCCTGTTCTGTCTGATTTCTGGCCTCACGGTCGTGTCGCCGGGCTTTATGGTATTCTTCGCACAGACGGCATGGCGGAACGGGCGCTGTTCGTCATCGACAAGAAGGCCGTCATCCGCTATATCGATGTCCATGACATCAATCAGCGACCGTCCCTTGAAGTCCTGGTGGAGGAACTGAAAAAGCTGAAATAGACCATACGAAATAAACATGTTTGGGGGTACTCAAACAATAGGGAGGATCTGCTTTCCAGGAACCCAGGCAGATAAGCACGCTTCAAAATATTGACACGATACACAATCTTTCGCCGGTGCAGGCGCGTATCTTTCCGTGCTCGCTTGTAATGTTGCCTGGAATGCAGAGGCTCTGTTTTTCCCGTCAGAAATGTCTATCCGTATATTCAAATGATCAATCGTACCATTGTCTCTTATACATCGTACGTGCACGAATCCGTTTTCAATTGCGGGTCCGCTGATCATCAACAAAGTGTGCTGGTAAAGGAAGAAATTTTTGTTTATAGATAACAGCCATTATTCCGGGATCTTTTAACCGGCTGTAAAAATTGGCGATGTCGTGAATGTATTTTCCAGTGAGGCAAATTTTGTTTTTCGATCGGGCATTGCTTCCATGGAACCTCATTTATAGGTACAGTACAAATTATGGTTCAGAGTGATCGCAAAAAAGACGGACAGAACCCGGTCTTCTTAATCCTGTTCCCACGTGAGCCTCGCAGATTTCCTTTCAACCGTTTCTCACAAAACATTGTGCGAACGATTCATATCGTTTCTATGGGCATGATTCTGGGGGGGATTGCGAGGGGGGGAGATCATGATTCATTGTGGACCTGGATCGTCATGACAGTTTTCAGCGGATTGTGTCTATTCGGGATCGACTTATATAAAAGCGGCCGTTTCATGATTGAGGGGTCGGGGGTGGCGGTCTGGATCAAGCTGGTTCTGATTGGGCTCGGTAACCTGTTTCCGGGAGCCCGGCTCGAGTTGTACATTGCCGCGACGGCAGTTGCTTCTATTGGTTCCCATATGGGGCCCGCTTGGCGTCACTTCTCGTTTTGGGAGTGGCGGGTTACACGATATAAAAATAATAAATGATTAATAACAGTCAGTTATTTAATCTTGATTAATCGGTCCGTTTTTACTAGCTAGCAATGTACCAAGCTTGCCTTAAAGGAGGTGCCATGTCTGAAGAACTGATGAACACCCAGGAGGTGGCCCGCTACCTCGATATCAACGAAAAGCAAGTTTACAACCTGATCAAGAGCGGACGTATCCCGGGGACAAAGGTGACGGGTAAATGGTTGTTTCCCAAAAGAATTATCGAAGACTGGATTGAAGCCAATGCCATGAAGGGGCTTAAGGAAGCCAAGGAAAGGGGCAAAAAGATTGCAGGGGCGCTACTCACAGCCGGCAGCAATGATCCTGTTCTTGATGTGCTACTGAGTCGCCTTCGACGCAGCCATCCCGAAATTTACGTTTTTTCCGCAAATGTGGGAAGTCAGTCCGGTCTGGAAGCCTTGAAAGCCGGATACACCGATATCGCCTGGACACATCTGCTTGACATGGAGAGCGGGGAGTACAACATCCCCTACGTCTCGACTCATCTGTCTGATCTGAAGCCGGTGATTATCAACATTTTTCGCCGAGAGCTGGGATTTCTGACCGCAGCAGGAAACCCTCTTAATTTTAGAGGATTTGAAGACATTGCAGATCGCCGTATCCGTTTGATCAACCGACAGCCCGGCTCCGGTACCCGGGTCCTTTTGGATTACCATCTGGCGATGAGGAACATTGCCAAAGAGTTAATCCAAGGTTATGACAGCCAAGTCTACACCCATTATGAAGTAGGCCTTGCCGTTGTTTCCGGGGAAGCCGATGTGGGTGTTGCCACCCGAGCCATCTCTCGGATTCTGGGCCTGCCTTTTATTCCCATCACCCAGGAATGTTTTGATATGGTTTTAACCCAGGAGACTTTTTTTAAAAAAAGTGTGCAGGCCTTCATGGAGGTTTTAAACTCTCCTGATTTCCGGAAGCAAGCAGCGAACCTCGGAAGCTATGATTTCAGTCATGCCAGCAGCATCGTTTATACCTCGGTGTAAGTCCGGTAAACGCAGCATGGGCGACAAAACCGGGCATTAAATCCGCTGCCACGCAAAAAGTGACGCATGTGAAGTTTGCAGAAGGGCGTTGGTTTTTATCATGAAACAGTCAGATGAATTGGCCTGGCATTGCGAACAGTTGCAGGGGACCCCCCAGCTTTACCGGGCACGATGTGCCGCACACTAAGAGAAGAAAGGAAGATAGTCGATTAAACGATAGAGCCTGAGGGGAATATTGTTATAAGGCACCAGGTCATATCCGGAATGTTTTCCCTCAAGACGTGCTACCGTGGCAGTGCTTGCTGATTACTATGCATAAAAGCAAAGATACGCCAAGAAGGACGCCGCGTAGCTTTTGTAATCAGAGATCATTTCAATGTAGGTTTTACCGGATCGTTTTTCCCGGAAAGGAGAGAAATTTGTTTTTTAAAGTCAAAACACCCGAGGAAGTCCTTGGGGTCTTGAAGGGTTTTGGCCCGGTGGGCATAGAAGAAGTTTTCATAGGAGATGCCCTTAACCGCATTGTGGGTGAAGAAATCTTTGCCAAAGAAGATTTGCCGGCGTTTCGCAGGTCTACCATGGATGGTTATGCAGTACGGGCCAGAGATACCTTTGGCGCTACAGACACCCTGCCTGCCTTTCTTGAGGTCGTCGGTGAGGTAACCATGGGGCAAGCTCCAACGGACACGGTAACGGTGGGCAAGGCAATTCGGATATCAACGGGCGGTATGATCCCTGACGGTGCGGACGCGGTGGTCATGATCGAGTATGTTCATCTCTTGGACGAAAAGACAATTGAGGTGAGTCGCACTGTGGCGCCCCTGGAAAATATCATCATGCCGGGTGATGACTTGAAAAAAGGAACGGCGGTATTTGCTAGAGGGGCCGTGCTCAGGCCGCAGGATATTGGTCTCTTGGCAGGTCTGGGTGTGCAAAGTATTCAGGTTTACAAAAGGCCGCAAGTTGCCATTATCTCTACCGGGGACGAGGTTGTTCCCATCGATCAGCGGCCGAATCCTGGACAAGTTCGAGATATAAACACCCATACCTTAAGCGCTTTTTGCAGTCAGACCGGTGCCGTTCCCATCCATTTTGGCTTGTGTAAAGACAGCTTTTCCGAACTAAGGGAAATGGTCTCCCATGCGCTTGAAATCAGTGACACCGTTTGGATATCCGGCGGCAGTTCGGTCGGTGTGCGGGATATTACGCTAAGGGTCCTGGAATCTTTTGACGGTGCAGAGCTGCTTGTTCACGGGATCGCCATAAGCCCGGGGAAACCAACCATCATTGCAAGAGTCGGCAAAAAGGCGGTGTTTGGATTGCCGGGTCACGTTGCCTCTGCAATGGTTGTGGCGGAGGTGTTTTTAAGTCCTTATTTATCAAGATTGTCGGGTGGAGCAAGTACATTGGAAGATAATCATCATTATGTGCAAGCGGAGCTTGAAAGGAACATTGAATCGGCGAGCGGCAGAGATGACTATATCCGGGTTAAACTAAGTAAACGGGACGGGCGATTTTTTGCAGAGCCGATTTTTGGCAAATCCGGATTGATATCCACCTTGGTTGAGGCCCATGGCTTACTGAAAATTGGCAGAAATACCGAAGGATTATACAAGGGGCAGTTGGTTGAAATAATGCTCTTTAAGTCCTTTAAGTGAGGCTTTGATGATGAAAAGAAATGTGTATTTGTCAATGCAGGGGTTGGAAGAGGCCCGCGATAATTTTTTGAAGCTGTGGCAAGATAGAAAAACCTTTCCGGAAGAGATCAATGTAGAAGACGCCTTGGCCCGTGTGACTTCGGAACCCGTGTTTGCAAATCTCTCCGCGCCGACCTATCACTCGGCTGCCATGGACGGCATTGCCGTCAGGGCGGAGGAGACATACGGCACGACAGAGAAGACACCGAAAGTCTTGAGGTTGGGCGATAAAGCATGGTGGATCAATACCGGCCAAGCGATGCCCCAGGGTTGCAACGCCGTTATCATGATCGAGAAGGTTCACCAATTAACGGATGAGGCTATTGAGATCATCTCCCCGGTCTATCCCTGGCAGAATGTAAAAAAAGTGGGGGAGGATATTATCGCGACACAACTGCTCCTTCCGCAGAACCATATGATTCGTGCCTATGATATGGGGGCTCTCGTCACGGCGGGTGTTTTTAAAATAATGGTTCGTAGAAAACCCAAAGTAATCATCATCCCGACGGGCACGGAACTAATCTGTTCCGGAGAGATAAAGGACCTACGCCAATTAAAAAAGAATCAAATCATCGAGTCCAATTCCATTACCTTATCCGGACTTGTTCGTGAGGCGCATGGGGAACCGGTTGTTTTTAATATCATTCCCGATGAAGAAGCGGCCATCCGAGACGCCCTTTCAAACGCCGCCGAATCCGATGCCGACCTCATTATTATCAATGCCGGTTCATCAGCGGGTTCCAAGGATTACAATGCTCACATCATCGCGGAAATCGGTGAAGTCCTTGTGCATGGTGTTGCTATGATGCCCGGAAAGCCGACGATTCTTGGCTTGATCAAAGGGAAACCGGTTATTGGTATTCCCGGGTATGCCGTCTCTGCGTTCATCTCTTTTGAGCAATTTGCCAAACCACTTCTCCAGCACTTACAGTGCCTTGCTTCACCCAAAGTTGCCACCATCCCGGTAACGCCGTCTCGGGATATCCCGTCAAAGTTAGGCATGGAAGAGTTTATACGTGTCAATATCGGCAAGGTCGGCGACCGATTTATCGCAACGCCACTTCCCAGATCCGCAGGTTCTATTACGACGCTGACAAGGGCGGAAGGCATTATTAGCATTCCCGCTCTTTCTGAAGGTGTGGCACAGGGAGAAATAATCGATGCCGAACTCTTGGTGGACGATGAGGCGCTTCTGAACACCGTTGTTGTGATAGGAAGTCATGACATCACCATTGATATCCTTGCAGATGAAATCAGACAGAACCCGGGAAGGAATATCCGGATATCTTCAGGAAATGCGGGGAGTCTGGGCGGCCTCTTGGCAATAAGGAAAGGCATCTGTCATTTTGCGGGCTCTCACCTCCTCGACACAGAGACAGGAGAGTATAATGTTTCCTATATCAAGCGGTACCTAAAGGGCATCAAAGTAAGCCTCTTCCGGCTCGTTTCCCGGGAACAGGGTTTGATCATCCCCAAAAACAATCCCAAGGGCATAAAAGGCATCCCGGACCTCATCCGGGATGATATCACGTTCGTGAACCGCCAGGCGGGTTCAGGCACGCGTATCTTATTTGACCACAACATAGCACGTTTGGCTATTAATTCTGAATCCATAAAAGGTTATGACCATGAGGAGTTAAGTCATATGTCCGTTGCCGTGGATGTCTTAAGCGGTGCCGCCGATTGCGGCATGGGCATCTTTGCGGCCGCGAAAGCCCTTGACCTGGACTTTATATCCATGGATCAAGAACAATATGATCTCGTGATACCCTCTGTCATTGTTCATAGTGACAACATCGTCGCCGTGCTTGATACGATCCGTTCTCAAAGGTTTCGTGACAGGGTGGCGTCCCTCGGCGGTTATGATCCCTCTCGTAGCGGGGAACTACTGCTGGAGATAGACGGCGATGGGGCTTGAAAATTCGGAAAGACTGAAAGCCTGTCGCTTGCTGAGTTAATCCGTTTTTAGGGAACTGGAGGGTTTTTTATTTTTTGAACGCAGGTTGTAAAGAAGTATCGGGGCAAGCATATCATGCCTGCCCCGATACGTTAAGAATTAAAATGCGTGAATCAAAAGATCCTGTTTCGCAGCGTATTTCCTCTAATGGCCGTGGGGTTTGCTTTCCTCACCGGAGACGATGAGGGTTCCGTGCTCCTCCATCTCCTTGAGCCACTTCGGGTGCTGCTTCTTCACCCACGCCCGGGTTACCCAGCCCGAAAACATCGCCGGGGCCGAACCGGGGGAACCGATCGTACCCAGATACAGGTGAATGAAGAAAAACGCGAAGATAGCCACAAAGCCCAGTGCGTGCAGCACATACATCCACCGCACCAGCGCCGCAGGAAAACTGAGGGGGAACCACATGATCAGCCCCGTCAGCACCATGATGATCCCGAAACCCGCCACCACCAGGAAAAACGCCTTCTGGCCGGGATTGTACTTGCCGACCTCGGGGACCTTATCCACATGCCACAGGTAGCCGCCGGCCGCCTTGATCCATTCGATATCCTCAGGAAACGAAAAGACGCCCGCTTCCTTCCACCACATCCGAATCGTAAAATACAGGGCCACACCAAAGAACAGCCCGCCGAAATTGTGAACATATTTCAGCGCCCGCAGGCCACCCATCATGTCACCAATGAAATTGAAGGAGTGAAACATCATCCCCAAACCGGTGATGCACAAAAGGAGGCAGGAAAGCGCCAGACTCCAGTGTACGACGCGCTCAAACGCATCCGTTGCCTTAATTAATCCTTTTTTCATCTCTTTTCACCCCTTCCTTTATTGATTGTCCTCATCCGGGGTCTTCGGACCGTGGATGATGTAGTGGAGGAACGACCCTGCCAGGACACCGCCCGCGGCAAGGAGACTCAGGGGTTTCAACAGATCCTTCCAGACGATGATGGACAGAGGCACGCTCGGGTTTTCGGGCAGTTTCTCGTATACATCAACCTTCTCCGGCAGGACATAGATCACGTGCGTGCCGTCGACGAACTTGTCGCCGTAAACCGAGGCGTCGCCGCCCAACTCCGCGGCCCGTTTGTAAGCCTTTTTAATCATGGCATCTTTGGGCCCGATCTGCAGCGCTCCCGTGGGACAGGAAAGGACACAAGCGGGAGGAAGGCCCGCCGCCAGGCGGTCAGGACAGAGATCGCACTTGTAAATTTTGTCCGTTTTACTGTCGTAGCGCGGAATATCGAACGGGCAAGCCGATATACACTCCTTGCATCCGATGCACAGTTCGGATTTGACGCCTACCGAACCGAAATCAGTCTTATAAAGCGCCCCGCTTGGACAAACCTTCACGCAGGCCGCGTCGGTACAGTGCATGCAGCCGTCTTTCCGGAACAGCCATTTCAGGGTGCCTTTTTGATCCACGTATTCCTGGAACCGGATCAGCGTCCAGGTATTCCATTCCAAGCCCTCGGGATTCTGGTAACTTCCCCAGTTCTTCGTCTTCGATGCCGGCAGTTCATTCCACTGCTTGCAGGCGACCTGGCAGCCGCGACAAGCCGTACAACGGGACAGGTCAATCATTTTAATCAATTCAGTTTTCATATCCT
>Ga0302253_1000580_pt1 | contig 28700 bp, 28 predicted proteins | sample AAG_RA_Trp_MG_FD_193537 | JGI IMG/M metagenome (GOLD analysis project Ga0302253, IMG submission 193537) | Enriched activated sludge microbial communities from anaerobic digester in WTTP, New Holstein, Wisconsin, United States - AAG_RA_Trp | ecosystem: Engineered > Bioreactor > Anaerobic >...
GTTTTGATCAAGATGAGCGGCGAAGCCCTGATGGGACGACGCTCGTTTGGTGTGGATCCCGATGTAGTCAGCGAAATAGCCTTGGAGATCAAGGAAGCTTCAGAACTGGGGGTTCAGATCGGGATCGTTGTCGGCGGCGGAAATATATTCCGGGGAGTCGAGGTCAGCGCCAAGGGTATGGATCGCACAACGGCCGATTATATGGGCATGCTGGCCACCATGATCAACAGCCTGGCGCTGCAGAGCGCATTGGAAAAATTGGGGGTAACAACGCGCGTTCAATCGGCCATAGAGGTTAAAGAAGTCGCGGAGGCATATATCCAAAGGCGGGCCATGCGGCATCTGGAGAAGGGGCGCGTGGTCATTTTCGGCGGCGGAACGGGCAACCCCTATTTTACAACCGATACAGCGGCCGCTCTGAGGGCGCTGGAAATCAAGGCGGATGTCCTCATGAAAGCGACCAAAGTCGATGGGATATATGATAAGGACCCCGTTGTTGCCAAAGATGCGGTTTTTTTCGCGCGCATCAGTTTTACCGATGTCCTGACCCAAAATCTGAAGGTCATGGATGCAACAGCAATTTCACTCTGCAGGGATAACAATCTCTCCGTGTTGGTCTTTAATCTCTTAAGGAAGGGCAATATCAAACGGGCCATATCGGGAGAACGAGTCGGTACAATAGTCGGAGGTTGATCGATGACGGAACTGATTTTTGAAGAACTCAAAGATAATATGGAAAAGGGCATTGCCGCCCTGGAAAAGTCATTCAGCAAGGTTAGAACAGGGCGTGCCTCTATTGCACTTCTGGATGGAATTAGGGTGGAATACTACGGGACGCAGACGCCTTTGAACCAGGTGGCCACCTTATCCGTTCCGGAAAGTCGTCTTATTGTGATTTCTCCATGGGACAGCAGCGTCATCGGTTTGATCGAAAAGGCGATCCAGAAATCTGATCTGGGTCTGATGCCCAGTAACGACGGGAAGGTGATCCGCTTGTCCATTCCTCCCCTGACTGAGGAACGGAGAAAGGAACTCGTCAAGGTTGTTAAAAAAATGTCCGAAGAAAGCAAAGTCAATATCCGGAACATCCGCCGGGATGCCAATGAGCAGTTGAAGGATCTGAAGAAAGACAACACCCTTTCGGAAGACGAACTTTTCCGGCATCAGGAAGAAGTCCAGAAGGTCACGAACAAATATATTGAAAAAGTGGATCAGGTGCTGGCGACGAAAGAAAAAGAAATTATGGAAATATAATTGTCTTTTCAGCATAAAAAAGAAAAAGGGGAAGTGTTGCGCTTCCCCATTTTTTTTTGTTTGGCAAAACCTTCGCTTGATAGTCATTTGCAACAAACTATGCTATGGAAAGCATATTTGATGCAGGAAAAAATGTTTATGACCGAAACGATGCACAATATTCCCGAACACATCGCCATCATTATGGATGGCAACGGCCGATGGGCGAAAAAACATGCCTTAGGACGCATTTCGGGGCACAAGAAAGGGGCGGAAGCCGTCCGCACGGCGACACGAACGTGCCGTGAACTTGGGGTGAAGTATTTAACGCTGTATGCCTTTTCCGTGGACAACTGGTCTCGACCGGAGACGGAAGTCAATGCGCTGATGAAGCTGCTGGCCGACTATTTGGCCTCCGAACTCAAGGAAATGCAGCAGACCGGCATCCGCTTTCATATCATTGGAGATATCAGCCGCATTAAACCGGCCCTGCAGGATAAGATTGAGGAAGTCCGCAGAAAAACAGCAGATAATAGGCAGATGGTTTTAACCTTGGCCCTGAATTACGGCGGTCGTGACGATATCCTTCGAGCCGTGAAGCAGCTGTGGAAGGACTTTCAAGCAGGAAAGTATGTCATGGAAGATCTGACATGTGAATTACTGGGACGGTATCTTTCGACCGCCGCCATGCCGGACCCGGATCTTTTAATTCGCACAAGCGGCGAGTATCGCCTGAGCAATTTTCTCCTCTGGGAGTGCGCATATACGGAATTTTATTTTACGGACGTCCTATGGCCCGATTTCGGAAAAGAGGATCTTCTGACGGCCATTCAGGCCTTTGAAAAGCGCGAGAGAAGATTCGGAAAAACGAGTGAACAGATCAAGAGGGGGGTATTGCAGTAATCTATGAATGCCTCGCACATCCACCGCTGGTTGACGGCTGTCATTGCTGTTCCCTGCCTTTTTCTGCTCATCTATTACGGATCGGCACGTCTTTTCTCCGTCCTGATCGGACTGGTGGTCTGTGTGGCGGCCTGGGAATATGAGAAAATCATTCATGGCCAATCGAAGCTGGCGAGAAGATGGGAGTTTCTTTTAACCGCCCTGATCATTCCCGTTGTGACTTATCATCAGGATTTCCGCCATTTATCCATAATGATCGCGCTATTATTCATCTTTCTGATCCTGTGTGATTTATTTCGCATCAGGAAGAATCAGGGCAATCCCGACATCGGAATGCTGACAAAGTATGTGCTTGGCATGATCTATATTCCCGTATTGATGTCGTATTTTATTTTGATCCGGCGATTTGAGAACGGCAATATGTGGATTTTCTTCATTTTGCTGCTTGCATTCTCAGGTGACGTGGCTGCATTTTACACGGGAAAATTATTCGGAAAAACGAAACTCATGCCTTCCATCAGTCCAAATAAAACAGTCGCCGGTGTCATCGGCCTTGTTTTGGGCAGTGTAACGGCTTGTCTAGTATTCGGTTATTATTTCCTTCCGGATATTTCTGTTTTGCATATCCTGGCTATGTCATTTCTGGGGAGTATTATCGGTCAATTGGGAGACCTCTTTGAGTCCGAGATAAAAAGGGCAGGGGGTATCAAGGATTCAGGTAATATCTTGCCCGGCCATGGGGGGATGTTAGATCGGATCGATTGCTTACTGTTTATCGCTCCGTTTATTTATTATTATTATGTTTACATCGTAGGCTAAGATGAAAAATATATCCATTCTGGGATCAACCGGTTCCATCGGCCTCAGCACTTTGGATGTGGTCAGACAGCATCCGGGCATGTTTCGCATCGCAGGTCTATCAGCGGGAAACAACATCGATCTTCTCAAAGCACAGATTCTGGAATTCAGACCAAAACTCGTCTCCGTTGCGACGCAAAACCTGGCCGACCAATTGTCGGCTATGCTTCCACCGCTCCAAGATTTTTTCATTTTGACCGGTATTGAGGGATGCCGACGCGTGGTGACGCTTCCCGAGGTCGATCTGGTTGTGTCCGCAATTGTGGGATCAACGGGTTTGCTGCCGACGCTTGACGCCATCCGGCAGGGGAAGGAAATCGCTCTGGCCAATAAAGAAACGCTCGTTATGGCCGGAAAAATCGTGATGACGGCCGCCAAGATCCATCATGTCCCCATCATCCCGGTTGATAGTGAACATAGTGCCATATTTCAATGTCTTAAAGGTAATCGCCGGAAAGACATCAGACGGATCATTCTCACGGCGTCGGGGGGACCCTTTCTTGGTCTGTCGGCCGAGCAAATGCGCCACGTGACAATCGAGGCGGCCTTGCAGCACCCCCGTTGGAAAATGGGCAGGAAGATTACCATTGATTCAGCGACCATGATGAACAAGGGACTGGAAATATTGGAGGCAAAATGGTTATTTGGTGTGAATTATGATGCAATCGACGTGCATATTCACCCGGAGAGCATTGTACATTCCCTGGTTGAATATCATGACGGTTCGGTGCTGGCGCAAATGGGCAATCCGGACATGAAAATACCCATTGCGTATGCCCTGGCCTATCCCAGGCGGATGAAAGCCGATCGCAGTATGTTTCTGGATTTAACGGAAATCGGTACACTGCGATTCAACAAAGCGGATCATGAACAGTATCCGGCTTTGAAACTGGCATACCGTGCCGGCCGTATAGGCGGGACCTTGCCGGCCGTCATGAACGGCGCCAATGAAAAAGCCGTTGAGGCTTTCCTGCATCGCCGGATTTCATTTTATGAAATTGTGGACTTGGTAGAAAAGGTGATGTCCATCCATGCCGTAGTTTCAGAACCCACACTGGATGAAATTCTTGCGGCGGACCGATGGGCCAAAGAACAAACGGAAATACTCATAGAAGAGAGGATTGATCATTGTTAGGTACAAGTATTATATCCCTGATTATTTTGTTGGGCGTGCTCATTTTCGTTCATGAAATCGGTCATTTTCTTGCTGCCAAATATGCCGGGGTGAAAGTCCTCAAGTTTTCCTTGGGGTTTGGTCCGAAAATATTCAGCAGAAAATGGGGAGAAACGGAGTACATCATTTCAATTTTTCCTTTGGGCGGCTATGTCAAACTTTTGGGCGAATCCGAAACGGAGGAGATTACCCAAGAAGATCAGGCACGATCCTTTTCCGTAAAGTCCGTCTGGAAACGGATCATGATCGTTTTTGCCGGCCCCCTTTTCAATTTTCTTCTGGCCATTGTTATTTTCGGCGCCGTTTATATGTACGGCGTACCGGTTATGACAGCAAAAATCGGCGGTGTGCAGCCGGATTCGCCGGCCTTTTTCAGTGGAATCACCAAAGGGGATATCATCACAAAAATTAATCAGAAAAATATTGAGCGTTGGGATGATTTGGCCGAAACCGTTACGGAAAGCAAGGGCGCACCCCTCAAAATCGTCTTCAGCCGCGAATCGCGGATGTACGAGGTCTCACTCAAGCCTACCTTACAAAAAGTAAAAAATATATTCGGGGAAGAGGTGAATGCGTACAAGATCGGCGTCATGCCGACTGAGGAAATGATCACGGAGCGTTTAAACCCCTTGGCGGCCGTCTGGGAAGGAATAAAGCATACCTGGGTGATTACCAAGATGACCCTGCTCAGCATATACAAAATGATGGAAGGGGTCGTTTCACCCAAGAACTTGGGCGGACCGATTCTGATTGCCCAGCTTGCGGGGAAACAGGCCCAGGAGGGGGTTATTCCCTTTCTGTTCTTTATGGCCCTGCTCAGTATCAATCTGGGTGTACTTAACCTGTTGCCCATACCCGTTCTTGACGGCGGGCACATCCTTTTTTTCCTCATCGAAATTGCAAAGGGAAGTCCGGTCAAGCCCAAATGGCGTGAATTTTCCCAAACCGTTGGTTTTGCCATCATCATTATATTAATGATTTTTGTTTTTTATTTCGATTTAACCAGGATTTAGAAAAACGCTTATGAAAACACTTGCCATCGATACCTCAGGAAAATCGGCCGGCCTTGCCATCGTGTCGGACGGCCGGATCTTGTATGAGATATTCATGAACACGGGTTTGAACCACTCGGTCATATTGCTTCCGGAAATAGATCATGCATTGAATGTATTGAATTTAGATTTAACGGACCTTGATCTGTTTGTCGCCACCACCGGACCCGGATCGTTTACAGGACTGAGGATCGGATTGAGCACCATAAAGGGGTTTGCATTAAGCCATAACAAACCCTTGGTCGGTGTATCGACCCTGGAGGCGCTGGCTTGGAATATCTATTCAGAAAATCGCATTATCTGTCCCATACTGAACGGTCCCATGGACGAAATCTATACGGCTCTTTACCGTTATCACCCGCTCAATGGCTATGAACGGCTTCTTGAAGAGCAGATCACGACCATTCCAAAATTGGTGGCGCACATCACAGCACCGGTCATATTTGTGGGCGATGGGGCGGTTCGCTGGGAAAATCACTTGCGGGATCAGCTTCTTGAATCCGCAATCTTCGCACCACAACACCTTACCATATGCCGTCCCGCTATTATCGCAGGTATTGGGATTAAAAAATATCAGGATGATCTAACGGAAGACATGGTCAGTCTGAAACCGACTTATTTGAGAGCATCGGAGGCGGAAATCAAAAATCCCGATCACAAATAAAATACATGCGCTGATTCCATATCTTGGTATGATGTCGGTTGACAAGTCATGGCAATTCGGATAAGAGCGTAGCTGTCTTTTTGAAACGAGACATGCGAATTTCCCAAAGCGGGATCAAGGATGAAAAACAAAGATCACGAAGCTCACAGCAGTATCATCGCCCGGGAAGGCATCCCATTCATTCTTTTTTCCCTTTGCTTGACAGTCAGTGCTTTCTTTTTCGGTGCCATGCTATCCGGCGCCGTCTTGCTTCTCATTACCGTTTTTATCACATGTTTTTTTCGTAATCCCCAGCGAATCACCCCAGAATATGAAAAACTGGTCATTTCTCCTGCCGATGGGAAAGTCATTAAAATCGAGGAACTGAGCGGGAAGGAATTCCTGAACGGAACATGCAAAAAAGTCAGTATTTTTATGAACGTATTCAATGTACATGTGAACCGTATCCCCTACTCGGGTCATGTTGAACTCATCCGCTATGAAAAAGGTAAATTCTTTTCCGCCAATCTGGATAAGGCCTCGACGGATAACGAGCGGAATATCATAAAAATCAAGGGTGACGACGGCAATGAAATGCTGGTGGTACAGATCGCCGGGTTGATTGCCAGAAGAATTGTCTGCTGGATTAGCGAAGGAATGTATGTTAGAAAAGGCGAAAGATTCGGGTTAATCCGTTTCGGTTCGTGCCTTGAATTATATCTGCCGGTGGATTGCTTGATCTCGGTTAAAGTCGGAGATAAAGTGATAGCAGGCGAAACGCCCATAGGATGCATGAAATGACAATGGACCCAACAACCAGAAGACAAAAAATGCGCAAAGGGATTTATATCCTACCTAATTTATTCACCACTGCCAATCTTCTTTGCGGATTTTATTCGATTATCATCGCCATGAAGGGAGATTACTTCATGGCGGCGGTGCCGCTTTTGATTGCTTTCGTCATGGATGGCCTGGACGGAAGAATCGCCCGTTTCACGAATACGACGAGCAAGTTCGGCGCAGAATACGATTCCCTGTCTGATTTGGTTGCCTTTGGCGTTGCTCCGGCCATTTTGGTTTACACTTGGGGGTTGACCGAATTTGGGAAATGGGGCTGGATTGCCGCATCCCTGTTCGTAATCTGTGGCGCCCTGCGGTTGGCGCGTTTCAATGTACAGATTGGTATTATCGAAAGCAAGGTCTTCAATGGTCTTCCCATTCCGGCAGCAGCATCGGTGGTCGCAACGGGTATCATGCTGTACTCTTATCTGGGAGGAGAAGGAAAGTATCACCACATTGCCATCTTAATCGGTGTTTTTGTTATCGCTTTATTGATGGTTAGCAACATTAAATATTATAGTTTCAAGGACTTGAATTTTTTTGCTAAAAAACCTTTTATGTCTTTTCTATTGATCGTCTGCATTATGATCATTGTGGTTGCCGAAAAAGAAATCATGATCTTCACTTTTGCCCTAGGATATGCTTTATCCGGTCCCTCCTGGTATTTATTCAAATTAGGGCGCAATTTCGTTTCAGAGACGAGACTTAAGCATTCAAGCGTTCTTAAGCAAAACAAATAATAAAAAAGAAGGATCTTCCGTGATTTAAAGTGATCCAAGGTTCTTCAGGTGCGTTAAAATCAATATAAGGGAGTTGTTTTTTTATGAAAACCTATCAAGTAGCGGTCGTGGGAGCCACCGGTGCGGTGGGAAATGAAATGATTAAAACACTGGAACAGAGAAATTTTCCTGTCGATAAATTGAAGTTACTGGCCTCTGAACGGTCATTGGGCGTAAGTATTGAATATAAGGGCAATATGATTCCTGTTGAGGTCTTAAAGGAAGATTCTTTCGAAGGGGTAAAAATCGGTCTGTTTTCGGCAGGAGGCAGTGTCAGCGAAAAGTTTGCCCCCATCGCCGCCCAGGCGGGGTGTGTCGTGGTAGATAACACGAGTGCCTTCCGCATGGTTCCCGACATACCCTTGGTTGTTCCGGAAGTCAACCCGGAAGCCATCGCCCAGTATAAAACAAAGGGCATCATTGCCAATCCGAATTGCTCAACGATCCAGATGGTTGTTGCTTTAAAGCCGATCCACGATGCTGTGAAAATCAAAAGAATCGTAGTTTCGACTTATCAGGCCGTATCCGGCACGGGCAAAAAGGCCATTGAGGAATTATCGCTTCAGACCAGGGCACTTTTATCGGGTCAGGAGCCGGTGGTGAAGGTTTATCCCCATCGCATCGCCTTCAATTGTCTACCGCAGATCGATGTGTTCATCGAAAACGGTTACACGAAAGAAGAAATGAAAATGGTCAATGAGACAAAGAAGATTTTCAACGATTATTCGATTGGTGTTACGGCGACGACGGTGCGTGTTCCTGTTTTCTTCGGTCATTCCGAATCGGTCAATATCGAAACGGAGAAGAAGATTACGCCCCAAGAAGTAAAAGCGCTTTTGTCGAATGCACCCGGCGTCAGAGTAATCGATGATCCGGCCAAGCGTGAATATCCCTTGGCCATTGATGCGGCCGGCGGTGATGATACGCTGGTAGGTCGCATCCGCGAAGATGAATCCATTCCCAACGGCATCAATATGTGGGTTGTGGCCGACAATCTGAGGAAAGGGGCGGCCTTAAACGCCGTTCAGATTGCGGAGATCCTGATTAAAGATTATATATGATATGCGAATCATCGGAGGAACCCAAAAGGGATTTCCCCTGAAAAGACCGAAGGCGGCGCATGTACGTCCAACGACGGACATGATCAAGGAAGCCCTTTTTAATATCCTCCAATCCGTATCCGGGAAAACGTTTCTTGATGTTTTTGCGGGAACGGGAAGTGTGGGCATCGAAGCTTTAAGTCGCGGCGCTTCCTTGGTGGTCTTTATTGAGCAGCGTCATGATTTGGCAAAATCGATTAAAGTGCTGACGAAACAACTGGGTTTTGCAGAACAGGCTTGCGTCATTTCCATGGAAATGAAAAAAGGGCTGCATCAAATTTCAGAACTCAATGTCAGATTTGATTATGTGTTTATCGATCCACCATATCAAAAGGATTTGATCGAAGAGACGCTGGAGCGGATCGGCCAAGCCGGCTTGGTGAGTGCGGATTCCTTGGTTGTGATCCAGCATTCGAAGCGGGAACCGATTCGATTGGTGGAAAGTAGGTTCAGCATGGAAGATCAGCGCACCTATGGCGATTCCATGCTCACTTTTTTAAAAATAAATACACAGGCGGATGATAATTAAATGGAAAAGATTGCTGTCTACCCGGGTTCTTTTGATCCGATTACGAACGGTCATGTCGATCTCATTAAAAGGGGTCTTCGTATGTTCGATCAACTCATTGTTCTGATCGCACACAATCCGAACAAAACATCACGCTTTACGATTGAGGAGCGGATGTACATGATCAAAGAAGTCATCAAGGATCAGGAACGGGTCCGTGTGGATGTATCTTCCGGCCTGCTCGTCAATTACGTTCGGGATAACGGCGCCACCGTCATTCTCAGAGGTTTACGGGCTTTGTCGGATTTTGAATATGAGTTCCAGATGGCACTGATTAATCGCCGCCTGAATCGTGATATTGAGACCGTCTTTCTCATGACGGGGTATAAGTGGTTCTACACAAGCTCTAAAATTATCAATGAAGCCGCAAGTTTAGGTGGAAATGTTAAAGGTTTGGTTCCGGATCTTGTTTACCAGAAACTGTTAAAAAAATATTCCTTAGGAAAGGAGCAGTAAAACAACGATGTTACTTTCTTCAAGAATATCGCTTATAAAACCGTCTCCCACACTGGCAATTACCGCAAAAGCCAATGCGCTGAAAGCCGAGGGTCGTGACGTGATCGGCTTCGGTGCAGGCGAGCCCGATTTCGATACACCGGATAATATCAAACAAGCTGCGATAAAAGCCATCAACGATGGCTTCACCAAATATACCCCGGTTGGCGGGACGGATGAACTGAAGGACGCCATTATTGAAAAATTTCAGAAGGACAATGGTCTGACTTACCGTCGTGCGGAAGTCGTCGTCTCCTGCGGCGCAAAACACACCCTGTATAATCTGGCGCAGGTTCTTTTCGAGGAAGGGGATGAAGTCCTCATTCCGTCTCCTTACTGGGTGTCCTATCCGGACATTATTGTTCTGGCGGGAGGCAAACCCGTCATCCTGAAAACGGAAGTCAGGAACGGCTTTAAGCTGCAGCCGGAACAATTGAAGCAAGCCATCAACAGCAAAACGAAGGCAATCATTTTCAACAGTCCCTCCAACCCTTCCGGTGTTGCCTATAGCGCCGCTGATCTCAAAAAGCTGGCGGATATTATCCTGGAAGCAGGCCTCCTGGTCATTTCCGATGATATTTATGAAAAAATTATTTACGACGATTTTCAATTTGCCAATATTCCCAGCATTATGCCGGAGTTGAAAGATAAAACCATCGTCGTGAACGGTGTCTCCAAAACCTATGCCATGACGGGATGGCGGATCGGCTACATGGCAGGTCCGGAAGAAATCTCAGCAGCGGTTGCGAAACTTCAAAGTCAGAATACCTCCAACCCGACTTCCATTGCCCAGAAGGCTTCCGTGGAAGCCATTCGGGGCCCGCAGGACAGCGTTGCCCAGATGGTCGCTGCTTTCGACGAAAGAAGAAAATACATCGTCGGCGCGCTGAACAGCATTCCCGGCGTGTCCTGTCTGAATCCGGAAGGGGCGTTTTATGTTTTCCCCGATGTGTCACATTATTATGGAACGACTTATAATGGTAAGGAAATCATGGGTTCCGCCGATATTTCGACCTATCTGCTAGAAGATGTCAATGTGGCGGTGGTTCCCGGAGGCGAGTTCGGACATGACGAACATATTCGTTTGTCCTACGCAACATCGATGAAAAATATCCAGGAGGGGATCAAGAGAATATCCGAGGCCCTTCTGAAATTAAAAAAGTAACAAGCGGGAAGGATTTTTTCCATGGGCGGATTATTTGGTGTGATTTCTGACGAAAACTGTTCCAAGGCTCTGTTTTATGGAACGGATTATCATTCTCATCTCGGCACGGAGAATGCGGGGATGGCGGTTTTCGGACCGGCGGGTTTTTATAAAACCATTCACAGCATCAGCCAGGCACAGTTCAAATCAAGGTTTGTCGACGATTACAAGGTGATGGATGGTCAGATGGGACTGGGTGTCATTGACGACGATTCCCCGCAACCTCTCGTATTCAGGTCTAAATTCGGGACGTTCGCCATTGCCGCCTCGGGTTTGATCGAGAACAAGGAAATCCTGACGGATGAATTGTTGCGGGAGGGCATTTCATTTAGCGAAAGAACGGGTGGCAAAACCAATTCCGTCGAATTGGCGGCCAAAATCATCAACAAGGGCGCCAGCATCGTGGACGGGATCCGCAAGCTGCAGGACCAGATACAAGGGTCCCTTTGCATCCTGATCATGACGGAAGAAGGTATCTACGCCGCGAGGGATAAATTCGGCCGTTTTCCTCTGTCCATCGGGCGTGGCGTTGCCAATAAGAAAAATCTGGCCATCGCTACGGAAGCCAGCTCCTTCCCAAACCTGGGCTTTGAGATCGAATCATTCATCGGTGCCGGAGAGATCGTCTTTCTCTCACCGACCGGTCACATTGAAATCTTGTCTCCTGCGTTACCCGTTAAAAAAACCTGCGCCTTCCTCTGGATCTATACCGGATATCCTTCGTCCATTTACGATGGTGTCAGCGTGGAAAGCGCCAGAGAGCGATGCGGCGCCGCGATTGCCCGAAACGACCATGTCCAGGCTGATTTTGTGGCCGGTGTCCCCGACTCGGGTGTCGGTCATGCCCTTGGGTATGCCATGGAATCAGGACTGCCTTTCCGGAGACCCCTGGTAAAATACACACCCGGTTACGGAAGAAGTTACACCCCGCCATCGCAGGATATCAGGAATCTTGTGGCGACGATGAAACTCAGCGCGATCCGGGATGTCATATCCGGCAACCGTATGGTCATTTGCGATGACTCCATTGTCCGGGGAACACAGTTAAAAAATTTCACGGTGAAAAAACTTTGGGATAACGGTGCCAAGGAAATTCATATCAGACCGGCCTGTCCACCCTTGATGTTTCCCTGCAAATATGCCACGTCAACCCGCTCCATCGATGAACTGGCGGCAAGGCGTGCGATTAGATACCTGGAGGGAAATGATATTCAGGATGTCAGCGCCTATCTTAATCCGGAGTCTGCGGAATATCGGGATATGGTTGAATGGATCCGCGAGGATATCCATGTCACATCCCTTAAGTATTTGAACATCCAGGAAATGGTGCAGGCCATCGGTATACCTGAAGATCAGTTGTGTCTTTACTGCTGGTGCGGGAAAGATAACGACAAGTAGCGATTTTTCAATCATCGCATCGAATTGACAAGAGTCTGTCCGTGAATAATATAAAAAGCAGATTAGATGTCATATCAATTCTCCTGGAGGTAAAGTGATGAAACCCGCATATCGAATGATTGTTCCCTTCATTTTGGCGGCCGTATTCTTTACTGCAAGTTGTGCGCGATACGAAACAAAAATCCAGCCCCTGAAAATGCCTTCCGCCTATCCCAATGTTGTTCAGATTGGCGACACCCTGGTGGGGGCCGAAGCCTACAGCGACGCTAAGAAAGCGGAAGCGGCCTTCGGATTCGACATCCGTGGCGCCGGTGTTCTGCCCGTACGGGTGGTGTTTGACAACAAAGGGAAAGATCCTCTGGAAATCATCTCTTCCCAGACTTTTTTACTCGACATCGAAAACAATGCCTGGCCGGTGCTGGAGCAGAATATCGCCTATGATCGTCTGAGTAAAAAAACAGAGATGGGCGAGGTGCTACCCCAGAGCGCCAAGTATGGCGCCTTGGGTGGGATTGCCGGTGGGATCATCGGTGCAGCGATCGGGATTGTATCGGGTTCCAGTGTCGGGGACGCCGCCATGAAAGGTGCGGCGGCCGGTGCGGCGGCTGGCGCCGTTATCGGCGGGACGAAAGGGTTAACGGACGGTGAGGTGCAGGAAAAGATTCACAGCGATTTGACGAAACGTTCGCTCGAAAATCGACCGATCAGGCCCATGGAGATCGCCTATGGTTTCATCTTTTTTCCCGGTGAATCTAAAACGGCCAAAGAATTGCGCATTCAGATTCGGAATGCCGCCACGGGACAGATTTATTATCTGACCATGAAGCTGGAACCATAACGGCGGTTTTCATCAGCAGCGCAGGCTGCCGATCAGCTCATGAATATCCTGAACGTGATGCGTCTCCATAAAAGAGATGATGCCGTTTAAGATCAGGGTGGTCGATTGGGGATTGATGAAGTTGGCGGTTCCGATCTGTATAGCCGTGGCTCCCGCAATCAAAAATTCCAGGGCGTCGTTTGCATCCATAATACCCCCGATACCGATGACCGGTATAGAAACGCGGTTGACAACTTGCCAGACCATGCGCAGGGCAATGGGCTTGATGGCGGGTCCCGACAGCCCCCCCGTGATGTTTTTCAGGTGAGGGATGCGCTTTTCGACGTCAATGGACATGCCGGTTATGGTATTGATCAGAGAAACCGCATCCGCCCCCGCTGCTTCGACCGCCTCCGCGATCAAGACAATGTCCGTGACATTAGGGGTTAATTTGACAATCACCGGCAGGAATGTGGCCGATTTGACGCGTCTGACAATGTCCATCGCCATCTCCGGGTTGGCCCCGAACGCGATCCCCCCTTTACTGACATTGGGACAGGAGATGTTGACCTCCAGAGCATGCAAGCCGTCAGCATGATTCAACCGTTCGGCAATGCGCTGATAATCGTCAGGATTTTCACCTAAGATATTTGCAATAACGGGGACATCGAGGGTTCGCAAATAGGGGAGTTTCTTTTCGATGAAGGCCTGTACCCCCACATTCTGTAAACCGATGGCGTTGAGCATGCCGCTGGCCGTTTCAATGATCCGGGGCGGTGGATTGCCCATGCGGGGATTGAGGGATAAACCCTTGACAATGATGGCTCCGAGGTCATTCAGATCGATGAAGGGGGCATATTCTTCGCCGTAGCCGAACGTTCCCGAGGCAGTCATGATCGGATTTTTTATTTTTAATCCGCCGATATCAACACTTAGATCAAGATGCGCCGCCATATCTTTTGAATCCTATCCGTCGTTTGATGGACCGATTTACTCCCACAGCAGATCTTTAATATTAAAAACGGGCCCGTCCGTGCAGACTTGACAGTACGCCCATCCGGAAGATTCCTGACGAACCTTGATGGAACAGCCCAGACAGGCACCGATACCGCAGGCCATGCGTTCTTCCATCGATACGTAGCAAGGAATGGAAAAGGGTTGCATCAGTTGCGAAAGGGTTTTGATCATAGCCGTGGGTCCGCAGGAATATATACTGGTCTTTTCCTGATCGAGCTCCGGAAGGTCTCTGCGAAGTAATTCCGTGACCGTTCCGGCAAAACCGGCGCTCCCGTCATCGGTTGCAATCCGGACATCGGTACAGAAACGCTGGATTTGGGGCAGACCGACCAAAGCGGGTGCGGTGGCTGCGCCAAAATAAAAGGTAATACGGCGCATTTCCGCTTGCTGCACATTTTCGCCATACCGATCCAACCCCTTTGCCAGATATTCCAGAAAATAGGAAAGCGGGGCCGCCCCGATTCCTCCTGCCAGCAAAATGATATGCGGCCGGGTCTCAATCACTTCGAACGGCTTACCCAAGGGACCCAGAATATCGACGGTATCTCCTGCGACCAGACGTGAGAGAGCCAGGGTGCCTTTTCCCAAGACCCGATACAAAAATTCCAACACAGTTCCCGCTTCCGTCTGAAAAAAACCGTACAGGCTGAGCGGTCTGCGCAGCAGCGGATCGGTCACGCCCTGTTTGCGCATCATGATGAATTGGCCGGGCAGGGCGGCATCAAGATGCGATGTCAACAGGACCGACATAACAAAGTGGTCTTTGGCAATTTCCTGATTTTCAATGATGGTTCCGGAATCCAGATTCAGTATTTTAGTCATGGTTAAATTTTACTGTTTTGGCTGTCAATTTTATAGGTCATGATTATGGCGTCTTCGCCGTTATCCGTATAATAACCTTTTCTGATTCCGGAAACACCAAATCCGAATTTTTTATAAAGCAGAAGCGCCTTGTCATTGGAAGAGCGAACCTCCAGAGAACCCTGCGTGACGTTTTCTATGGCACACATCCTTATCATTTCTCGAATCAGGAGGCCACCAATTCCTTGACCGCGGAGATTACTTTTTACCGCGATACGCTGAAGCTGCGTTTCATCATGAATAATCCAGAAGATGATGTAGCCGACAATCTCCTGCTCGGATTGGCTGATAACGAGGTGGCGGGAAAAGGAGAGATCCAATTCCTGCTGGAACATATTGAAGGTCCAGGGGCTTCTAAAAGAAGCCCTTTCTATCGCTAATACGGATTCCAGATCTTTGGAGACCATGGTTCTGATTGCCGGAGCAGGCGCATTCATATGAATTTCAGGATTTCCAGAAACATGACGGATACAAGAAAAAGGACGGAAAAGTAGGTCAGGGTTTTCTTGTGCTGGGTCGTCGTCAATGCGACCGCTACCCCGATCAGGGGCAGGGTAAAGTAGGTGTAAAAAAGGGCTGTCTGTGCGAAGGGCGGAAGGTGTCGATAAATCCAGGGAATGAAGGCGAGGCCCAGAACTAAAGACAGCATTATTAAAGTAAAGGTATAGCAAGCATAGATCAAGAGCGGCAAGGTTGGGGTTAGACGCTTAATCGCCAAAACCCTGGAGTCGATTTGCCGAAGCGCCTTGTTGGACAGGCTTTCATTTAAACGTGCCGTCAGTGGTTCGAGTTTCTGGCTGAAAAAGCCAAGGGGCAGAAAACAAAGGATGGCCAGAACGATGATTTCCTGACGGATAAGGGGCACGTGCTCCGCCAGGACTACCACTGTGATGGCGGTGACGACGGCAACGATGGAATCATTGGGCGGTAAATAGCTTCCGATTGGCGCTTTGTTGATCCAGAAGACCTCAATCAGGGCTCCGACCCAAAGGCCCGTCAGGGGGGCGCCCATGATCAGGCCGGCGACAGGCGCAACGATGATCGGACGGGACAGCATCATTTGGAAAGCGATACGATCCAGGCAGAGTATGGTTCCCGCCAGAGACGCCAGGGCAATTCTGATCAGGACAGGTGTGTCGATGGTTATTTGATCCATTTTTAAACAGTACAACCTCGATGCAATACATCAATAAAAGTGGATCCGAAGGGTCAGGAAGGAATTTTCCTGATAATTTCCCGAATATCCCCCGACTTTTCTTTCGGAACACGCCGGATGTCAATGCGGACACCCAGGTCCCGGGTCATGATGGAAAGTTGACCAATGTCTTCGTCGCTGAGAAATACGGAAGGTGAACAGCACACGGCGCAGTTTTCACTGTGGACATTGCCGATGTTTAGGGACTCGAAACGAAAGCCCAGATTAAATGACCGAAGCGCGTCCTGGATGTTGCAGAACAGAACAATCGCCTTCTCGCCTTTGTCCCGCTGAAAGGGGTAGATCTTGGCAAATTCTGCTACCGTGTGTATGTAAAGATCGATGTCTCTTGGCAGGGCCATGCGGATGACGGTTTCCCTGAAAAAATCGCCGGCCAGATTGTCGTCTGCGATGATGATGCAAGTCGCCTCCGTATAGGGAATCCAAGCCTCGAGAATCTGACCGTGTACCAATCTGTTATCGACCCGCACCAGGGCTATGTCAAAAGACATCTTGCCATTTAACCTGATAACTTTTTGTTCAGTATTTCACTTGCTGAGTAGATATTTTTCTTGCCGTATTCGCTGATAAAGGAAGCAAAATCCTTTAAACTCATATCCCCTTTGATATCGGATAGTTTAAGCATCATGGGCAAATTGACGCCCGTAACCACTTCAATCTTTCCTTCTTTCAGGAAGGACAGGGAAATATTCGAAGGCGTTCCGCCGAACAGGTCGGTTAAGATCAGGACTCCCTGGCCCTGGTCCAGCTTTTTGATCGCCTGGCTCATTTCCTTGTTGATCTGTTCGACGCTTTTGGTTTGGTCGACCGGAACGTGGAGAACATTTTTCAGGGTTCCTTTGATCGCTTCTGCGGCTCCGATGAGCTCGTTGCCGAGATTCCCATGTGTTGTAATCAGTACACCGATCATCCGACTCCCCCCTTACTTCCAATTTGAGGCGTTACGCTAATGGATTGGCTGTAAAATGTCAAGGTGAATCGTCTCTTGAGAAAAAGCCGGTCAGATGAGAAATCATTTTATAAAAGGTTTGATTCTGCTCCAAAATAGCCTATGATGCCCATCGTGCATTTATCGTCATTATATCCGGAAAGGAAAAGATATGAAGAAACAATGTCCCCACTGCGGCGGTGAACTGGAATGTTACCGTAATCCTTTTCCGACGGTGGATATCATCATTGAAATCCCGAGAAGGGGAATTGTACTGATCAAACGAAAAAATAAACCTTTAGGCTGGGCTATTCCGGGTGGTTTTGTCGATTACGGTGAAACGTTGGAGGCGGCCGCCGTTCGGGAGGCCTTTGAAGAAACGGGGCTGAAGGTTGAACTGGTCCGGCAATGGCATACCTACTCGGATCCGAAAAGGGACCCGCGTCACCATACCATTACAACCGTTTTCATTGCCAGGGCGGTCGGAGAACCTGTCGCCGCGGACGACGCTCTGGAGGCAGCAATCTTCAGGGCGGACAATCTTCCGGAGCCTATGGCCTTCGATCATCTTGCCATTCTTCAGGATTACTTCGGTCAGTCATCGCCATGAGGAAAAGGGATGTTTGACCAGGTTGATGTTCAGGTAGCGTGGATCATGCGTCACCTCCAGCCCCAGCCAGGCGGGTATCTGAATGATTTCGTTTTCTTGTTGCAGTTCCACTTCGGCCACGACCAGGCCCGTGTTCTGTCCTGCGAACACATCGATTTCCCAGATGTGTCCCGCAAAAGGGACCAGATAGCGCGTTTTTTCAATTAAAGGGCTGGTGCAGAGGTTATTCAGCATCTCCTCGGCGTCGCTCAAGGGTATTTCGTACTCAAATTCCCAGCGTGCCAGGCCCTTTTTTTGTTTCTTGATAGCCAGAAAGGCCCGTTCATCCGTCAGCCGGACGCGAATCGAACAAGACGGGTCGGCCATGATATAACCCTGCTTGCATATGTGAGCACGTGGATTGGCTTTTTTCCAGAGATCGTTGATCACCAGATATTTTTTTTCAATCTCGATGGCCATGGATGTTCCCCCCTATGGGTCAGGATGTTTCCAGATTTTTTCTGTCAGCGCGGAATAACGGCTGACTTTCCGGGAAAGAGCCGCCGCCAGTATTTCTTTTCTGCCACACACGATCAGGGAATGCCTGGCCCGGGTGATACCCGTGTAAAGCAGTTCACGATTCAGCACCGGGGAGTCCGCATCGGGAAGAAAAAGAAACACCCGGTCATATTCCGATCCCTGACTTTTGTGAACCGTCATGGCAAAGGCGGTTTCATGCTCCGGTAAGACATAGGGCGAAATCTGGCGCAGCTTGGTTGCACCGTCGCGAAAAAATACGGAGAGGCGCCCCTTTGTGCCCGATTCCGGAAGCATTAATCCCAAGTCGCCATTGAACAGCTGCCGGGCATAATCGTTGCGGCTGATCATGACGGCTTTGCCGGGATAATTTATCCCCTCCGTCCGGATATTTCCGGACAGATCTTTCAAAAATTTTTCCATCAGACGGTTCAAATGGGTCGTACCGCAAAGACCGCTACGCACAGCGCATAGGAGGCGGTAAGTATCAAAGAATGAAAAGATTTCTTCTATATCAAATTGATCCGATATCATCTTCATGTATTGATTGAGGTATGGTCCGATCTCCGTCGCGACCATTTTCTTAAGCGCCGCGTTATCGGTCGCTTCGATCCACCGGATACTTTCGATCCCGGATTCCAGCAGCTCGAAAATCGCCCCGCTGTGCCCCTTGATCACGGCCTGCTTGAGTTGCCCCAACGGACTGTCTTCATCCACCCGATAATTCGTTTTCAGTTCCACCAGGCAGTCGCGCAGGGGCGGAGCAGTCGTGGCAGCGGACGTCGTGAAATCGCAGTCTGTATAGGCCCGAATCAGATCAACCAACTCAGGAGAGTACAGCTTGGTATCGCCGGTGCGGCAGATGTCTCCCAGGACAGCGCCCGCCTCCACAGAAGAGAGCTGATGGGGATCGCCCAGAAGGATCAACTTAGCCGAGGAAGGCATCGCTTCCAACAGATGGTACATGAGAGGCAAATCGATCATGGATGCCTCGTCCACGACAACAATATCGTAAGGCAGGGGATTGCTTTGGTTGTAGTGATAGCGGACGCCGTAAGCGCTACTTTTCAGCAGACGATGAATGGTCATCGCCTGCTCCGGAATCCGATTCTTGATGTGCTCCTCACAGGGCAAGGCCCGTTTGGCACGGGAAATGGCCTCCTGCAGGCGAATGGCGGCCTTGGCCGTGGGAGCAGACAGGGCAATTCTGACGTCCGTACCGTTTGTCAGATCCAGAATAAAAGCAAGAATCCGCGCCACGGCTGTGGTTTTGCCCGTACCGGGACTGCCGGAAATAAGACAGAAATCGCGTGTCAGGGCGATCAAAGCAGCGATGACCTGACCCGAAGGTTGCCCTTTTTGCCGCATTGCTTCGGGAAAAAGACGCATAAGCAGCTCAAGGCAGGTCTCCGGACGGATCGAGGCAAGTGAAGGGTTGCGTCGGCAGGCCATTTCAATAATCCGTTCCGCGACAAATTTTTCATATTGCCAGTAACGGTATGTGTACAACCGATCAGCGTCATCCAGGATCAGGGGCTTGAATTCCCCGGGCGTTCCCACCACCGGGGAACCTTTCAATATTTTCGACCAGGCGTCGGCCGGGGACGCGGGCAGGGCAGGTAACCCATCGATATGAAACACCTGTTTTTCAAGGGCATGGAGATTCAGGCAGATATGGCCGTTCAGGGTTGCGTCGGTGACCAGAAAGGCCGCCAGATACAATTCGGGCGAATATCCTCCATTGAGCCGGGTGATAAATTCGGCGAAATGACGTGACAGAGGTGAATATCGAAGGTCCGTATCGGGCATCGCCATGGATGTCATCTGTTATTCATGATGTCAAATTGCTATAAAGGTAAATTAGGGATAACTCAGATTTAATCGGGGAGGATCATAACACAAAAACAGTAACAGGCCCTGATTTATTTTTCAGAGCCTGTTCAAATATGATTTGCATCACCAAAGGACGCTTTTTTCTGGCTCCCCAGCGCGGACTCGAACCACGGACCCGATGGTTAACAGCCATCTGCTCTACCGACTGAGCTACTGAGGAATAAATAAAAAAATCCGGTGCTCAATAATATAAAAAAGAATCTTTGTCAACCGACGAAATGGGGGTTCCATCAGATGACTTGTTGACGAATCTCGGGAAACTTTGTTAATGTCCTCCAATACAATGTTTCACCATGAGCAATTCAAATCGATTTTTCAAGAAGGGAGGTTGCACAATAGCATGTATAGCGCAGTCAAAATCAGCAATAACGCCTACTGGGTGGGGGCCGTCGACTGGGATATTCGTGATTTCCACGGTTATCAGACCAAAAGGGGAAGCACCTATAATGCCTATCTGATCATGGCGGAAAAGCCCACTCTGATCGATACGGTCAAAGCGCCCTTCAAGGCTGAAATGATGGCCCGTATCAATTCGGTCCTTGACCCGCAGGATATTGAGATCATCGTCTCGAATCACGCCGAAATGGACCACACGGGCTGTCTGCCCGAAGTCATGGCGGAAATTAAGCCGGACGCGGTGTACGCCTCCACCATGGGTGCGAAGGTGCTGAAGGAACTCTTTACGCTTCCCCAGGATATTATTCCCGTCAAGGACGAAGATTCAATTTCCCTGGGCAACATGAACCTGACCTGCCTGGAAACCAGGATGGTCCACTGGCCGGACAGCATGTTCTCCTACCTGGAAGACGATCAGCTCCTCTTTTCTCAGGATGGCTTCGGGATGCATTACGCCTCGTCTGAACGTTTCGATGGTGACATATCCCAGGATATTCTGGAGTATGAGGCTTCGACATACTTCGCAAATATTTTAATGCCTTATGCACCGTTGGTGTCGAAACTGATCCAGCGGGTCGCCACCTATGGTCTCAACATCCGGATCATCGCCCCCGACCACGGTCCCATCTGGAAGAAAAATCCCCAGTGGATCATCCAGAAGTATGTCGAGTGGACGGCCCAGAAACCAAACGCCAAGGCGGTCATCGTGTACGGATCCATGTGGCACAATACGGAAAAAATGGCCCGTGCCATTGCGGAGGGGCTTACCTCTCAGGGCATTCACGTGAAAGTCATGTGCATGGACTGCTATCATCGCAGCGACATTATGTACGAACTGCTGAATGCCGCTGCCGTGGTCGTCGGTTCATCGACGCTGAACAACAATATGCTCCCCCAGATGGCGGATATTCTGACATACATGAAGGGCCTGAAGCCGAAGAATCTGATGGGATTTGCCTTTGGTTCCTATGGCTGGAGCGGAGAAGCGGCGGTACATGTCGATGCCCATATGAAGGAAATGGGTATCGATGTGACAGGCGAGCCCCTGAAGGTTAAAAATGCGCCGACCGAAGCGATTCTCAAGGAATGTTATGCTCGCGGCGGAGCCCTGGGAGAAAAAATACGCGCGACGGTCGGTTGATAAAAGGATAATCTCAAAGAAAAGGAGGATTACGATGCAAAAATATGTTTGCAGTGTTTGCGGTTACATTTATGATCCGGTCAAGGGCGATCCGGACGGGGGGATAGCCCCCGGTGTGAAATTTGAAGATCTTCCCGAAGGCTGGAGTTGCCCGGTCTGTGGTGCGGGAAAAGAATATTTCAAGCCCGAATGATGAAAATCCATTCCAAATCAAGAGAGGCGAAAAGGCTTTTTGCCTCTCTTTTTCCGTGCTGGAAGACGATATTGGGGATGTGGGGAGGTTTTGCTTGAAACTGCTCATTAAATGGATCCTGCTGACATTGTCGATCCTGATTGTTTCCTATTTCCTGGACGGTATCAAAGTTGATGATTTTGCTTCGGCGCTGATGGCGGCGGCCCTGTTGGGGATTTTGAACAGCTTGGTTCGGCCTCTGCTCATTTTACTGACTCTCCCGATCAACTTGATTACCTTCGGGATTTTTATTTTTATCATCAATGCGGCCCTGCTTATGCTGGTTTCACATGTCATCAGCGGTTTTCATGTTGCCGGTTTCTGGACCGCCGTTTTCGGTTCCATCCTGATCAGCGTCAGCAACGCGCTGTTGAACTGGCTGATCAAGGACAATCGGCCTTCTGAGCCTCCTCGCCCCCCCAGTGTGATCGACCTGGAAGAAAAAGAAAAGGGACGCTGGGAATGACGGATCCGGTTGTGTTAACTCCCGCCATGAAACAGTATCTTGATATCAAGACGCAGCATCAGGATGCGATTCTGCTTTTTCGCATGGGTGATTTTTATGAGATGTTTTTCGAGGACGCCAAAACGGCATCACAGGAGCTGGAACTGACCCTGACCTCACGCAACAAGGGTAAGGAAGACAGTGTACCCTTATGCGGTTTTCCCTATCACGCGGCGTCAACTTACATCACCAAGCTCATTGACAGAGGCTATAAGGTCGCCATCTGCGAACAGATGGAGGATCCGAAACTGGCCAAGGGCGTTGTGAAGCGGGACGTGGTGAGAATCGTCACGCCGGGTCTGGTCGTGGACGACGACAACTTAAATCCCAAGGAAAACAATTTTCTGGCCGCCGTGTACGCTGAGGAGAAATATTACGGGATCGCCTTTGTCGATCTGTCCACTGGCGAATTCCGGATCAGCGAATCCAGGGATTGGGACGCGTTTTTGTCCGTCCTGACGACGTTTCAGTTTCGTGAACTGATCCTGCCCGACAATCTGCCCGAGAAAAAACGGCTCAAGGAAAGGGTAGGGGAACTGCTGTCCTGCCGCATCAATGAATTTCCCACCCTGTATTTCGATGCGCAGGAGGCCATAACCCTCCTTCGGGAACAGTTTGGTGTAACGACCCTTCAGCAACTTGATATCTTCAATAAACCCGGCGTATTGGGCGCGGCCGGGTCCGCCCTCCGCTATATCCGAGAAACACAGAAGGGTGAAATCGGCCATCTGAATAAAATTGAGTGGTATGCCGCCGATGCATATCTGCTGATCGATGAAGCCGCCCGGCGAAACCTGGAAATCTTTGCCACCATTGCCGAAAATCGCGCCAAAGGGTCCCTGTTCCATGTCATCGATGAGACCATGACGTCCATGGGAGGGAGAAAGCTCCGGTGGTGGTTGAACTATCCCCTCATCCAGCCCGACCGGATCAAGGAAAGGCTGCTGGCGGTTTATCAATTAAAGGAAGAACACCTGATGCGGCAGAATCTCCGCAAAGCCCTGTCCCGCATGTACGATCTGGAAAGACTGGGGAGCCGCATTGCCATGGGCATGGCCAACGCCCGGGATTTGATCGCCCTCAAGTATTCCCTGGAAGTCATTCCGGAAATCAAGGCCCTGATCGGAGAAATGGACGCCCAGTTGATCCGGTCCATACACCATGGCATCGATGCGATGTACGACATCTGTGATCTGGTTCAACGGTCCATTCATGACGATCCGCCGCTGACCATTCGTGAGGGGGGGATTATCAAAAAGGGATACGACGCGGAATTAGATCGTTACCTGTCGCTATCGCAGAATGCCAAACAGTGGATCGCCGCTCTGGAGGAAAAAGAAAAGAAAAGAACAGGAATCAATTCACTCAAGGTTGGTTTCAACAGCGTTTTCGGCTATTACATTGAAGTGACGCGCGCCAATTCTGCATTGGTTCCGGATGACTATATTCGCAAGCAGACCCTGGTCAATGCGGAACGCTACATTAACGAAGAACTGAAAAAATACGAATATGAGGTATTGAACGCCGAAGATTCACGCAAGGATCGAGAATACGACCTGTTCATTCGTGTGCGGGAGTCCATTGCTGCAGAAATCCGGCGTTTACAGCAAACAGCCGGTCGGGTTGCCGAACTGGACGCCCTGACATCCCTGGCGGAAGTGGCCGAACGCTACAATTACTGTTGTCCCGTCATTGACGGTGATGAGCAAATTCGCATCAAAGACGGCCGACATCCTGTGATCGAGCGCATGCCGCTCCCGGAAGGTTTCGTGCCGAACGATCTCCTCCTGGATCTGTCGGACAACCGTCTCTTGATTATTACGGGTCCGAATATGGCCGGGAAATCGACTTATATCCGCCAGATCGCACTGATCGTTCTGCTGGCCCAGATGGGGAGCTTTGTCCCTGCCGCGGAAGCGCACATCGGCGTGGTCGATAAAATTTTTGCCCGGATCGGTGCGGCGGATAATCTTTCCCGTGGCCAGAGCACCTTCATGGTGGAAATGACCGAAATGTCGAATATTCTCAAAAACATGACCGCTAAAAGTCTGGTGATTCTCGATGAGGTCGGACGGGGAACGAGTACTTTTGACGGATTAAGCATTGCCTGGGCGGTGGCGGAGTATCTGCATGATTTTAACGGCAACGGTGTCCGCACGCTGTTTGCCACGCATTACCACCAGTTAACCGAACTGGCTACAACCCGGAAAGGCGTTCGCAATTACAACATCGCAGTCAAGGAATGGGGAAACCGCATCATCTTTCTGCGCAAAATCGTCGAAGGCGGCACCAACCGCAGTTACGGTATCCAGGTGGCACGCATTGCCGGTGTACACGATGAGGTCATTGACCGGGCCGGCGAAATTCTGAACAACCTGGAAACAGCAGAACTGGATGTGACCGGCAAACCCCGATTCGCCAGGGAAAAGGCCGGCGGGAGCCGTGTCGGTCAGCTCTCGCTTTTTGCCGATGACCGCGAGCTGTTGATCCAGGAATTGAGAGCCATGGACATCGCAAATCTTACACCGCTGGAAGCCCTGGTTTGGTTGGGCGGGTGGAAGGAAAAACTGGATCGATTAATCTGAGAGAATAGAGACTTTACTTGATACAGACCCGTCTGACCTGTTTGATATCCGTCACACCCTGAAGCGCCTTTTCAATACCGTCCTGCAGCAGGGTGGTCATCCCTTCTTCCATGCCGGTTTCCCGAATCATTTCAACCGTATCGTGTTTCTGAATATGACGCCGGACCCGGTTTGAATTCAGCAGCAACTCATGGATTGCCATCCGGCCTTTGTACCCGGATTTATCACAGAGGTCGCAGCCTTTCGGTTTGTAAAGCATGAGGTTGTCCCGGTACGGGAGGTTTAATTTTTTAAACTGTGCTTCACCATAGATTTCCACGATTTCGTTGTACTCGTCGAGCGTGGGATGATAAGCAGCCTTGCAGTTTTTACACAGGGTGCGGACCAGACGTTGGGCGAGGACGCCTAAAAGAGAATCTGCGAAATTGAGCGGATCAATCCCCATGTCCAAAAGGCGGACAATCGTTTCGGGGGCGCTGTTCGTGTGCAGGGTGCTGAAAACCAAATGACCCGTCAGGGATGCCTCGACGCCGATTTTGGCGGTTTCAAAGTCACGCATTTCGCCGACCATGATCACATCGGGATCGGCGCGGAGGAAGGAACGCATGGCGGCGGCGAAGTCGAAACCGATTTTCGGCTGGACCTGCACCTGCCGTAAGCCATATTGTGTGATTTCGACCGGATCTTCTGCCGTCCATATCTTTTTTTCCGGCGTATTGATATGGTTCAGCGCGGCATGGAGCATGGTGGTTTTTCCGGAACCGGTCGGACCGACTACCAGGATCATGCCGTAGGGTTTCACCAGAATGTTCAGCAAGTCGGTATGGTTGTGTTTGGAAAGCGCCATATCCGGCAGGGTCAGAACTTCGCCCCTGGCCAAAAGACGCATAACCACGTCTTCCACCCCGCCCTGGGTGGGAATGGTCGCCACACGCAGTTCCAGTTCTTCACCGTTCGGCCTTCGGTATTTGATTTTACCGTCCTGGGGCTGCCGTTTGACGGTAATGTCCAAATTGGACATGATCTTGATGCGTGAAACAATGGCCGCCCGGTAATTGAAGGGAAGGGTCTGATAAAGGGCGCAGTCGCCATCCACGCGAAAGCGGACCTCGACATTCTTCCGGGCGATATTGGGTTCGATGTGAATATCGGAACTCCTTCTATTGCAAGCATCGTTGATGATCTTGTTGACGATTTGCATGATGACGCTGTCGGATTCCGTAATGATATCACCGTCATCTTCTTCCTCGTTATATTCTTCGGATCCGTCCAGCTTGCCCAGAATATCGTTGATGGAAGAGTCTTCGCCCGAAGACTGGTAGAAAAGATTCACATATTTAATGATGTCTTCGGCAAGAGAGACATCATATTTGACGGCCTTTGTCTTTAAAAGACTCTCAATCATGTCCCTTTTTAGAATATTGTTCGGATCGTCCACGATCACATGAATTTTCTGATCGATTTTGCCGATGGGGACCCAGAGCTCCCGGCGCAGGTAATCTTTCTTCAGATTTTTCAATAAATCGCCGGGAATAGGGGTTTTCTCATTGAAGGAAATATATTTACAGCGATAGAATTCTTCCAGAGACTTCCCGATATCCGTTTTGGAAATCTTGTATTTATTCATCAGGAAGTTTTCCATGGTTTCCTTGTTGTCCCTGGATTCTTCCCATGCGTTATCGAGATCTTCTTCCTTCAGCAGGTCTCGGTTGATCAGATAATCAAATCGGGTGCGGCGCCTTTTGGCGAGGCGTTCCTGATTGTAAAAAGCGACGGCCAGTACTTCGGCAATTTCATGGGCGAATCCGACCTCTTCATCGGTAAATTTATTCCCTTTTTTCTTGTTCAGGATTTGGATGACGCCCATGAGCGCGTTGTTGCGCAGGATCGGCGCCGCCAGAATTTGTCTGGTTCTGAATCCTGATTTCTTGTCCCAGCTGCTGTCAAAGGAGAGTTGTTTATCGATTTTTTTCAGATCTTCCGCGATGTAAGCGTCGGAAATATTGACGACCTTCTGGGTATTGGCTACAAAACCGGCAATACTGCGGTTACTGATCGGAACACGAATCTCCTGCAACTGCGTTCCCGCCAAAAACATGGAAAAAATTTCGTTTTTATCACGATCGACGACATAGATGGTCATGGTCTCGGCATCAAAAAGTTTCAGGATGCCTTCCTTCAAATCGACCAGAATCTGCTTGATGTTTTGCGCGGCGTGTATACGGTTGGTAATATCCTGCAGGGCCTTGCGGATCTGCAGTTTTTCCTCCAGTTCAGAAATCTGTTTACTGGGAAAGTTGAAATCCATACGTTATTCCCTTATTGTCCATGGAGACAATATCCGGTTTATTTCGTAACACATGTGTATAATCGTCATATTGGTTACAAAACATTAATTTTCGGTGGAAATATATGAAAAGTCCGCAATTTTGTGAAACAACGCCGAAATGGCCTCCAATAAGGATAGACGGTTATACTTGACTTTTTCATCCTTGGCCATGACCAGGACGGAATCAAAGAAACCATCCACGTCGCCCTTCAATGCGGCAAGCTCTTTTAAGCAAGTTAAATAATCGCCCTGGTCAATGCGGGACAGGGCCTTATCCCGAATACCGGTAAATGTCGCATAAAGGACCGATTCCGCATCGGTTTCGAACAGGCTGGGATCGATAGTGCCGCCGCTGAAGTCCTTGATGATATTTTCCACACGCTTAAAGGTGGTTGCAAAGGGCAGAAAAACCGGATCGGTCTTGAAACTCTCCATGGCCTTGATTTTATTGTAACAGCGACACAAATCCCAATCGTTGGTAGCCAGGACGGCATTAACGACGTCATAAGAAAATCCCTGGGCGGTCATCTGGTTTTCAAACCGGCTTTTGAAGAAATCCAGCACATCGGCCTTGACTTCGCCGGGGGATTTCATCAGTTTTTCACCCAGGATATCCAGACTCCAATCGACCAGTTGATCGATGGGAAGGACATAGGTCTTGTTAAAGATAATATTCGTGATGCCAATGGCCTGTCTTCTCAGGGCATAGGGGTCGGCCGTCCCCGAAGGGATCAGATTGACCCCGAAAAAACCGACAATAGTATCCAGTTTGTCGGCGATGCTGACTATGCATCCCTCTTCCGTTTCCGGCAATGCACCGCCTGCGGAAATGGGGAGATAATGTTCGTAAATGGCCTTGGCGACCACCGGGTTTTCTCCCGCCAGAAGGGCGTATTCCCTTCCCATGACTCCCTGAAGTTCAGAAAATTCGCCTACCATCTGCGTATCGAGATCCGCTTTGGCGAGATAAGCGGCACGGTCCACCGTTGGTTTTAGGGCGGGATCGATAAGTTCGGCAATCTTGGCCGAAAGCGTTTGAAAACGCCGAACCTTTTCAAAAGATGTTCCGAGTTTGGTATGGTAAATGACCTGTTTCAAACCTTCAACCCGCTGTTCCAATTTGACTTTTTGGTCTTCCTGGAAAAAGAAATTGGCATCGGAGAGTCGCGCCCGGATGACCTTTTCGTTGCCCTTGCGGACTACGGCCGGGTCACGGGGCAGGGTATTGTTCACTGTCACAAAATTTGGCAGAAGCGCGCTTGTCTTATCGACCACAGGAAAATATTTTTGATGAGTCATCATCGATGTGATGAGGACTTCCCGTGGCAGTTTGAGATATTCCCGGGCATAGCTGCCGCAGATGGCATTGGGATATTCGACGAGGAACGTCACGGTATCCAGAAGTTC
>Ga0302253_1000583_pt1 | contig 28655 bp, 26 predicted proteins | sample AAG_RA_Trp_MG_FD_193537 | JGI IMG/M metagenome (GOLD analysis project Ga0302253, IMG submission 193537) | Enriched activated sludge microbial communities from anaerobic digester in WTTP, New Holstein, Wisconsin, United States - AAG_RA_Trp | ecosystem: Engineered > Bioreactor > Anaerobic >...
ACTTCAACGCCACCCATGTCCTGGTCGGCCCAGAAGATGAGAACGGGAATTCCCCCCTGGCTCTATTTGATTTCCAGCGCATGGACCGAAAAAAATGGCTTCGTTTGAAATGGTTTATCAAGATCATGGCGGAATTGAGTTATACCATGCCGGATCCCCTCTTTAACGATCAGGACCGATTACTGCTTTTTCAAACTTATAAAGGCTTTTCACGCATGGGCATGCTGGAACGACTTCAGCTCAAATGGATCAGGATGAAAATGAAAAAAATTGGGAAACATACCGAAAACATCATGAAAAATAGGAAACAGATGCACAATACCTGAACATATGTTTTTTTATATGGTCATGATGTTCTCCCTTGTGACAAAATTTAGGGTCAGGAGTATGAAAGCATCTTAAGAACCAGATGACCTCTTGTGTATCGGACCAAGAAGGTCTATAAGCATAAAGATTTTTATCAGGCCTATCCACATAAAAGGTAAAAAAATAACGAAAAGGATCCGTGATCTTATGAAGGGCATCATTCTCTCCGGCGGCGCCGGAACACGACTTTATCCCATGACAACAGTGGTGTCAAAGCAACTCCTCCCCGTATTCGACAAGCCGATGATTTACTATCCCCTGTCTATTCTTATGCTGGCGGGAATCAGAGAAATCCTGATCATTTCCACACCGAAAGATCTGCCCTTATATCGAGACCTTCTGGGCGATGGCGCCAAATTGGGCTTGTCCATATCCTATCACGAACAGCCCTATCCGGGGGGACTGGCTCAGGCTTTCATTATTGGCGAATCCTTCATCGGCACGGACAGCGTCTGTCTCGTTCTGGGAGACAATATACTCTATGGTTATGGCCTATCGGGCGCTCTCGAACAGGCGGCTCGCCTGCAAGATGGCGCGTTTATCTTCGGTTATTGGGTGAAGGACCCTGAACGATATGGGGTTGTCGCTTTCGACGAAACCGGCCTGGTCACCAGCATTGAAGAAAAGCCATCCGAACCAAAATCGAATTACGCCGTTATCGGTTTATATTTTTACGACAATGCTGTTGTGGAGATTGCGAAAAATCTCAAGCCCTCCGCCCGAGGTGAATTGGAAATCACGGACGTCAATAAGGAATACCTGATGCGCGGAAAACTCAAGGTCGAACTTTTCGGCCGTGGTATTGCCTGGCTGGATACCGGAACACACGAGAGTCTTCTCGAAGCCGGTAATTTCATCGCAACAATTGAGCATCGCCAGGGGTTAAAGGTGGCCTGCCTGGAAGAAGTCGCATATCATCGCGGTTTTATCACCAAGGCAGAGCTTCTGGAACTGGCACAATCCAGTGCTAAGAATCAATATGGTGAATATTTGATTAAAATCGCAAAGGAAAAAAAATAAGCATGCCCTTCCGTTTCAAAACCCTCGCCATTCCAGATCTCGTTCTGGTCGAACCAACCGTTTTCCCTGATAACCGAGGGGTTTTCCTGGAGACGTTCAAGACCACCGATTTTAAACAGACCGGCCTGCCGGATCATTTTGTTCAGGACAATTTGTCTTGCTCAAAAAAAGATGTCATCCGCGGATTACACTATCAAAAGAATCCGAAAGCCCAGGGAAAGCTCATTTCCGTCGTCAGCGGTCGCGTCTGGGATGTGGCCGTCGACATCAGAAAGTCCAGTCCGACCTATCTGAAGTGGGTAGCAATTGAACTGGATGGAGAGAAGCATCAAATGGTCTATATTCCCCCGGGATTTGCCCACGGCTTTCTGGCTATGACGGATGATGTCCTTTTACACTACAAATGTACTCAGGAATATGATCAGGCAGCGGAGGCGGGAATATGCTGGAATGATCCGGATATCGGTATTCCTTGGCCCGCCCAAACCCCGCTCATTTCCGAACGGGATCATTTGCTGCCGGATAGCCGCCATGCGGAGGTTTTCTAAGTAATGATCTGGCTTATCGGCAACAGGGGGATGCTGGGGATAGAGGTTGAAGCGCTTCTGAAAGAGCAAAACGTTCCATTTATCGCCACGGACCAGGAAGTAGATATTGGGAATCCGGACCAACTGGAAAAATTCGCTACTGATATACCCCTTTCGTGGATTATTAATTGCGCGGCCTATACGGCGGTTGACCAGGCAGAAGATGAACCGGATCTGGCTTTCAGGACCAATGCCTCGGGAGCCATGAATATCGCAAAAATTGCCGAGGCCAAGCATGCAAAACTAATTCATCTATCGACGGATTATGTTTTCGACGGCATGAAGGAGGGGGCCTATACCGAAATGGAAACGCCCGATCCTATTGGAGTATACGGTTGCAGCAAACTGGCAGGCGAACAGCATATCAGCCAAACCCTGCGGCAGCACATCATTATCCGAACCGGCTGGCTTTATGGCAGGCATGGACATAATTTTGCTTTGACGATGCTCCATTTAATGAAGGAAAGGCATGAGGTCCGCGTTGTCGAGGATCAGTACGGATCACCGACCTACGCCCCGGACCTGGCTCAATTTATTCTCGGCAGAATTTGTGAGAATTCTCAACAATATGGCCTTTACCATTTCACCAATGAAGGAAAGACCTCCTGGTATGACTTCGCCTGTAAAATTAAGAATCTGGCCACAAACATGGCCATACTTCAAAACAACTGCCGGGTCGTTCCCATACCGTCGGACCAGTTTCCGGCGAAAGCCAAAAGACCCCTGAATTCATATTTATCGAAGGAAAAAGTTAAAACCACTTTCAATATAACCATCCGGCCTTGGGAATCCGCCCTGGTCGATTTTATGTCCGAGCTCAGCACAGGAAAGAATTGAATGAACAGAAAACTACGAAACATTCTGGTGACCGGGGGGGCCGGTTTTATCGGTTCCAATTACATCCATTACATGTTTGAGGATAATATTTTTGAAGGACGTATCATCAATGTCGATAAACTAACCTACGCCGGAAATCTTGAAAATCTCACGGAGATAGATCGAAAATTTTGTGGAATTCGCTATTTCTTCGAAAAGGTCGATGTTCAAGATCACGATGCCATTAAGGCTATTCTCACCAAATATGAAATCGACACAGTCGTACATTTTGCCGCGGAATCCCATGTCGACCGATCCATTTTCGGCCCGGGAGAGTTCATCCAGACCAACATCATCGGTACATTTAATCTTTTAGAATGCGTCAGGGAAGTATGGCGGGATCGCCAAGATGTCCTGTTTCATCATGTCAGCACGGATGAGGTTTATGGTTCCCTCGAGGAACAGGGGTATTTCTACGAGAGCACCCCTTATGATCCCCAAAGTCCCTACTCTGCGTCCAAGGCATCTTCTGACCACCTGGTCAAGGCCTATCATCATACCTACGGATTACCAATTACGGTATCCAATTGTTCGAATAATTACGGCCCCTACCAGTTTCCGGAAAAATTGATTCCCCTGATGATCTCAAACATGAGAAACAGCAAACCCTTACCTCTTTACGGTGACGGCAAGAACATTCGTGACTGGCTCTACGTCGCGGACCACAACCGTGCCCTCTGGAGCATCGTTACCAAAGGAAAGGCAGGAGAAACCTATAATATCGGCGGAGAAAACGAGTGGGAAAATATCCGACTGGTTCATATCCTGTGCGAGAAAATGGCTGCGGTAACAGGGGTGGATGTGGATAAGTTCAGGCAATTAATCACCTATGTCAAGGATCGGGCCGGCCATGACCGGCGCTATGCCATCAACTGCGACAAGATTAAAAATGAACTGGGCTGGCGCCAAACCGTCGACTTTGATGAGGGACTCACCAAGACCATTCGGTGGTATATGGAAAACGATGCCTGGCTGAATCATATTCTGGATGGGTCGTATCAAAATTGGATTCACCTGAATTATGAGGCAAGATAGAACCGTATCAAGGTATTGCTGTAAATGATGAAAAAGATCAGGTCTTTACTCAATAAGATTGTGGGAAAGAAGAAAAGCCTGCAGGAGCAATTTCCACAATACGAAATCGGCAGGGGAACATACGGTTCCAACTTACGTATACTGCGGCAAAAAGACGGTGCAACGCTGAAAATCGGCGCCTTCTGTTCTATCGCTGACGGCGTGGAAATATTCCTCGGGGGCGAACATCGAATCGATTGGGTCACCACTTACCCCTTTAATGTCATGTGGGAAAGTGCAAAACACATCAAGGGACACCCAAAAACCAAAGGAAATGTCGAGATCGGAAATGATGTATGGATTGGCAGAGGGGCTTTGATTTTCAGTGGTGTTAAAATCGCCGACGGTGCGGTTATCGGTGCACGGGCCGTTGTAACGAATAATGTTCCCTCATATACGATTGTGACGGGAAATCCGGCTAAAATCGTGAGAAAAAGATTTGATGAGGGAACCATCACGCGTTTGCTGAATCTAAAGTGGTGGAATTGGGACAATGAACGGATAAGCAGGGCATTACCCATGATGCTGGATAATAACATCCTGGCCTTCCTTGACGCTGCAGAAAAGAACGAAATATAATTTTCAAATGAATGTAATATTTAAAATAGACCTTAATAAAATCCTGAACCAGACCGAACCCGTGATTCTCGAATTGGGCAGTGGCGAAAAAAGATGGCCGGGCCGGATCTGCATCGATCGGCTGGATATGCCGGACGTGGATATCGTCGCAGACTTGGAGGAAGGTTTTCCCTTCCTGCCGGATAATTCAGTGGACGCCATTTATTCAAAAAGTTTTCTGGAACACATCGATCATTTTGATTTTTTAATGCAAGAGATATGGCGTGTCCTGAAACCCACCGGCAGAAAATATCTGTATGTTCCGCATTTCTCAAATCCTTATTATTATTCAGACTATACACATAAACGTTTTTTCGGCCTTTATACATTTGAGTATTTCTCCGCTTGTCAAACCCGTTTTAAAAGGAAAGTGCCGTCCTTTTACCAGGGCTATGGCTTCATGACAGAGGAAATAACACTCGTTTTCACCTCTCCCTGGAAAAGCAGAAAACTTTTCAAACGAATGTTCCAGAAGATCATCAATCTCCACCCCTGGCTGATGGAATTCTACGAGGAAAATCTTTGTTACTTGATTCCGTGTTATGCCCTTCAAGTCACATTGCGCCCCGTTAAAGAGACATCATCCCCACACAACCACAGCAAAAAAAGGCCATGAGAATCGCGTTTGTGACCACAAGGCCCAATAAAGCCAGCTTCAAATTCCGGGTAGCCCAATATCTGCCCAGTTTTGAACAAAAAGGTCTTAAATACGACATTCTCATATTGCCTCGAGGCCAATGGCCCCGCCGACTATTCTTTAAGCAATTACGTAACTATGATGTCGTTTTCTGGCAAAAGCGGCTCCTCAGTTGGCTAGATTTTTGGGATATGCGACGAAACAGCCGCTACCTGATTTATGATTTTGATGATTCGGTCATGTATAATAACGCCAAAAATGGAAATGAGTATTCGCATCGACTTAATGGCAGATTTCAAAACATGGTTGAACACGCCGATCTGGTCATTGGAGGAAACCCCTTTTTAGTGGAACAGGCCGCACCGTATGCCGATGTCCAGAAACTCGTGCGCATTCCCACTGCAGTGGATCTGGAAGTCTGGAAAACGGAAAAGCCTAAGGTAGCAGCCACGGGAGATATTGTCATTGGGTGGGTCGGCTCTCAGAGTACGCTGCCTTACTGGATGGACAAACTAGCCCTGTGGAAAACAATCAGCAGGAGATATCCTCAGGTAATATTCAAGGTAATCTGTGATGACACCCAAAAGACATTCTCAGCTCCGGAATATCATGACTTCAGGTTTCAAGCTTTGGAATGGACGGAAGCTTCCCAGATACGGTATTGTGACGCATTAGACATTGGGATCATGCCCCTTCCCGATAATCTTTGGACCCGAGGAAAGTGTGGGTTCAAACTGATTCAGTATCTTAGTTTAGCAAAAGCGTCCGTGGCCTCTCCCGTAGGCGTCAACAGCGACATAATCCTTCATGGAAAAACCGGTTTACTGGCCACAAGCGATGAGGATTGGATAAATAGCTTGTCATCATTAATAGAAAACGAAAAAAAGCGCCTGGAATTAGGATCTGCAGGTTATCAACACGTAAAAGAACATTATTCCCTCCAGGCATGGGGTGATTTTTTATATAGTCTTTTACAGAGAGGTTAATGTGGACATCGCAAGAAGGACCCTGGGATCATATTAATCATTCTATTATCATTATCTTTTTTAAATCTTCCATGAGCAATTTTGAAAATTCACAGCTTCCCAAATAGTTCAGATGTCCCCCGTCAGAATAATAAAGTTTATTTGAATTAATAAAGGACCTTCTCTCTAGGTTATAATTGATAAACGGTATCTGATATTTTGCCGCTAATCGTTCATAATAAGCATAAATAGGTACATTCTTGTACCGTTCAAAATTTGTATTATATGCAGGAGGATTGATGAAAATAATTTTGATGCCATCATTTCTAAGTATTTTAATTAATTGTTCAAAGTTCTTTTGTTGACTCTCATCAACATTAACATTTATGGGATAAAATTCTTTTATTTTGCGTTTCGTTTTTTGATAGGGAATGTAACCGTTTTTGTATTTTGATATTAAAAATGGACGCGCATCATAATGAAATAGTTTTCGTGGTGATTTTAAGTATTTCAGGAGCGGGTAACGATTATTGATCAGAATTGACTTATTAAATTCTTTTTCCCCAAAACAATTATTCATAAAGACACTTTGTGGAAAATATTCTGAGTCCTGTTCATACAATCTTGAAAGCCATTTACTATCAAAGAAGAACCACTCCACAGCAATAATCATGTATTGGGGTCGCTTATAATGAGGCTTAAAGATATTTTTATACCATAAAAGATAAAATTTGGGGTTGGCACCATTAAGAGCAAAATTAAAAAAACTTGTCCCTGCTCCGTTCAAGATTTCCGGATTTATTCCATGCGTCGCATGGGATGTGCCTATAATTACATTGTCTGCATTTACTGTACGATGAATTACTTCTTCATATTGAAACCTGTAATAATCATTGGGGTGTATGGTATGTTTGAATCTGAAATTCAAAGACACCGCAATGATCAACAGCAAAGTGAAAAAAACAATGCTTTTTAAGAGAAACCTTTTCACATGTAGCTCTCAGAATTGGAAATAAATGAATTGTTGTTCTCTGCCCCAGAAACCCAAAATTGTAAAAGTAATGACATAATAAATAGCCCATCTTAAAATGAGAGGTATCTTTAAGTCTTCCAAACCGTGTTTCTTATCTCGCTGCAGCCATTCTACAATCATCATAATCAATAATGCAGGCCAAATATGTTCTACTCCCGAATCGTGAGGACTGGATAACAGAGATTTCGAAAAAATATGCCCTATATATGAAATTGCCTGATTTATGTTTTCCGCTCGAAAAAAAATCCAAGCAAAGACAGTTAAAACAAAGGTCGTGCATATTTGAAGCAACTCTTTGCCGCTTGGCAGTATTTTCCCCTGTGCGACTGTGTCTTTTTTTGTCCTTTTTTCCCCCGATAAGAGTAAAGGCAAAAAATAGATGGCATTGATCAATCCCCAAACAACAAAAGTCCAGTTTGCCCCATGCCAAATTCCACAGGCCAAGAAAACGATAAATGTGTTCCGGACAATGTGATATTTGCTGCCCCGGTTCCCGCCCAGGGGGATGTACAAATAATCCCTGAGCCATGAGGTGAGGGATATGTGCCATCTTCTCCAAAACTCCGCTATGTCCCTTGAAAAGTATGGGACGCTGAAATTCTGCATCGAATTAAAACCAAGCAGGCGGGCGGTGCCGATGGCAATATCAGAATATCCAGAGAAGTCACTGTATATTTGAAATGCGAAGAATATACTCCCTAATACCAACGTACTGGCAGGCAATGTTGTGTACTCATCAAAAATTCTATCCACGTAGATAGCACATGTACTGGCAATCACGACTTTCTTAAAAAAACCCCATAGAATCTGCCGCATACCGTCAGCGGCTTGATCATAATCCAAAATCCGTTTTGAATAAAATTGGGGCAAGAGACTGTTTGCACGGTCAATAGGTCCGGCCAGAAGTTGCGGAAAGAAGCCTATGAAGGAAAAAAAGGCAATGATATCCTTCGAAGGTTCTAACTTCCCTTTATAAATATCAATTGTATAGCTTAATGCTTTGAAGGTATAAAAACTGATTCCGACAGGCAGAATAATATTGAGCGATCTGGGTTCTAGATGAATGCCAATTAATGAGAACGCATTGATAAAATTATCGACGAAAAAATTAAAATATTTAAAGAAACCAAGCAGTATCAAACTGGCTGTACATGATAATGCCAGGATGGATTTTCTTATTTTCTGGTTTTCGCTGGAATCTAATGCTAATCCTGCAAGATAGTTTGTTACTGAACACAGAAGAATCAGAAATAAAAATCTCCAATCCCACCAAGCGTAAAACAGATAACTGACGACAAGAAGAAACAGGTTCTGTAATCTCAGATTTCTCTGAAATACAAACCAATATAGCAAAAATACTGAAGGTAAAAAAATTAAGAATTCTAATGTAGTGAATTGCATCCCTTCACAGTGCTTATCTTGATTAAGAAATGGTGTATAATAAAAAAGTAATAATGAAATTTTGGTTGAACCATTGATATGAGTCTATTCAATTATACTCTTATACTCTTTTCGGGATACATTGAAATTTTATAGTATCTAATAATTTAGAGTCATTTTTTATTCCAGTAACCATAGCGCTTTCCCTCTTATGAATCCTACTGTTTCAGCCCTCAAGCACCCTCACCGCAATCGAAACGGCTATCCCGCAACATCATTATCAAGCATTGATTTCCCCCTGTGCTGCCTGTCCTTCCAAATTCTCCTCCTGAAATTGAATTTGATAGAGTTTGTAATATTCACCCCGTTGAAGAAGAAGCGCTTCGTGGGTCCCCTCTTCTACTATTTCGCCATTCATTAAAACAATTATCCGGTTGGCATGGCGAATTGTTGAAAGACGATGCGCGATTAAAAGGGTTGTTCTACCTTGCATCAAATTTTCCAAGGCCGCTTGGACTTCCATTTCCGACTCTGTATCCAAGGAAGAGGTAGCTTCATCAAGGATTAAAATTGGAGCGTCTTTGAGCAGGGCCCGGGCAATGGAAATTCGCTGTCGTTCGCCCCCGGAAAGTTTCGCCCCCAACTCTCCTATGACTGTGTCGTAACCATTGGGTAGACGCATTATAAACTGATGTGCATTGGCGGCTTTCGCAGCTGCAATAATTCTATCTTCCGAAGTATGGATGTCTCCATAAGCGATGTTATTTTTTACTGTATCGTTGAAAAGAAAAGTTTGTTGCGTAACAATACCAATCTGGGATATCAGCGATGCAAGTGTGACAGTCCGTATATCATGACCATCAATGAGTACTTGCCCATCAGTGACATCATAAAAACGAGGAATTAAGTTTACAAGGGTTGTTTTTCCCCCACCACTCATACCAACAAATGCAACTATTTCACCTGCTCGAATGCAAAGGTTGATGTCCTTCAACACCAGTGCTTTTTCGTAGCGAAAGCTTACATGGTGAAAACGGATTCCCTTTTTAAAGGATCCCAAGGGAATAGCATCTGCGCGATTTCTAATCTCCGGCACCATGTCAATGACATTAAAAACACGAACTCCCGCTGCGATTCCCTCTTGAATAATGCTATTGACATTGATGAGTTCTTTGATAGGTCCGTAGAGCATTATCAGGGCCGCAAGAAATGAAAAAAAGTTGCCGGGCGTTGATGTCCCATTTATAACTTTATAACCGCCATAAAAAATAATTGCTGCTATCCCAAGCCCTGATAACACTTCGATTAACGGATTCGTTAATGTTTTTATTCTAACATTTTTCATAATTAGGCGGAAAAGTCTTTCATTTTCCCTGTCGAATCGGCTGTTTTCATAAGCCTGCATACCAAAGGCCTTAACAATCCGGTTACCTGCAATGGTTTCCTGGAGCAAAGATGTAAGGTTACCTCTGATAATTTGCGTTTTAGTTGATGTTTTCCGGATTTTTCTGCCGATATTCAGAATAGGATAAATCGCTGGGGGCAATATGATTATTGCTATCAATGCCAGCTTCCAATCCCTATAGAAAATGACTCCCAGTAGACCGATGAGGGTGAATGAGTCCTTAAATATGCTCGTTACTGCCCCCGAGACAGTGCTATGAACGAGTTGGACATCGTTAAGCACTCTCGAAATCAGCGTTCCCGTGGGATTGTTCGAGAAAAAGGCAAGTGATTGAGTTTGAATACTACGATAAAGCCTACTCCGAAGATCGGCAACGATCCGGGTGCCTATATAATTCATCAGAACGTGCTGGCCGTAATTGGCCGCTCCCTTAACAAAATAGACGATAATCACTGCAAGTGGAATCCAGTAGAGGCTTGTTTCTTTCCTGTTGAGAAAAATATCGTCTAAAGCAGGTTTAATTAAAAATGCTGCCGCCGAAGTAGCGCCACCAACAAGAGCCATGCAAAACAGCGCCAGAATAAACTTTGGAATCTGGCTCTTAGCTAAAATTAATAATCTTTTATATACATCCACCTTTGATTCCTATCCAAGTATACTGAGAGTGAGTCTTGTCTTAAAAGACTTCGCCCTCACTAAAATGGGCGTCACCGGTAATGACATCCCAATCCCTTGTCACATTCTTAATAATATTAAGCAGGGGGATAACCTTATAAACGATTAGCATCTCTTTTACAAGCAAAGCTATTTGGCGAGTGTTTGTTGCAGAAGTAAACCGGGGTAAAATATTAATATTATCATCTTCTCCGGTGGAGTTGCCCCTATTTATCCGGACACAGTTCTAACTTAACTAGATTTTATCTGTACGCCCTTGGAGACATCATTTTCAAGCCTTTATGCGGATGATTTTCATTGTAATCATAAAACCACGAAGGAATCATCGCCATCACTTCTCCGGCGTCCTGCAGTGGGTGAAGCTGAACGTAATCCCGTTTGAAGGTCTTGACGAAAGATTCCGCCATCCCATTGGACTCTGGACTGCGGTAAGGCGTCGTACAGACTTCGAGTCCCATCGTCCTCGCAAAGGATCGCGTTTCTCTCGCAACATACGCCGGCCCATTGTCACTGAGCCACTGGATTCGCTGGGGAACTTTATCCACCAAGCCGAAGCGAGCCTCGACCGACTCAGCCATCAGGTCCCGTATCAGATCGCCCGAAATGCCTCCTATTGTCGCCACATAACTCATGACTTCCCGATCACAGCAGTCCAGGCTGAAGGCAATTCGTATCCGCTCCCCATTTCTGCAGGCGATCTCGAAGGCATCAGAACACCAGCGACGGTTGCTGATCGGCATGATCACCTGACCGTTATGCGCCCTGATCGATCTGCCTGTGTGGAGTTGCAGAAGCAACCGATGCTTTTCTTCATGATCCGATAAACACGTTTATGGTTGACCGTGGCTTCTCCTTCGCCTCTGAGTCTTCGTAAGCTTCCCCTAAGATAGGACATGTTAAAAGTAGAGCTTTCTGGCAAAATCACATGTCAGGAGGTTGATATGAAAGGATCACGTTTTAGCGAGAGTCAGATATTTTCAATTCTCAGGGAGGCAGAAAGCGGCAGTTTGGTTAAGGATGTCTGCCGCAAATACGGCATTAGTGATGCGACATAGCCGGCCAGAGAGGGCTGAAAAAAACAGTTATTCGAGTTAATAACATAATAAACTGTTAAATCTATATTTTATTTACATTTTTTTCTCGGCTGTAAATCGTGGAACGTATTCACGAACATAAAATGGTATGTATTGCTTGTCTGTAATTATTCTACCTATCATTGCACAGACGCGGTGCTTGCCATGAACTATTGCTCCCTTACTGACAATAATGGGTTCCTTCTGCAGTAGGTCTTCTATTTCAATATCATTCATCGGTTCTAAACTTTTAAAGTATTGGGCACTATACAATTGTGGTTCTTTTGTATTTTCAATGTATATGTTTGCCTGGTCATAAGGAACGATGTTTTTTCTGAAACCATAGTAAATGCTATAGAAAAAAAAATTATTACCTGTTTGCCAGAATTTATTATTCAAATTAATAGGTTCTGTAAAAGGTTTTGAGGTATCCGTCTCACAGACATGATCACTATTTACGTATTCAAGGCTTGTATCTTTCTTAAAATAATTAATTATATCGCCTATTTTTCTGAAAAGGCCGTAATTTGTAATTAAATCTAAATGAGGTTTCCTGAGAGTCCAATTAATTGAGGCATCATCCTCAATCTTGCAGTTTATAAATTCCTTATAAGGCATTTGCCTTATAATTACTTTCTGCATGATTTTCGATTTTAACCATCTTCTGCCTTGCTTAAAATTTTTTTTAATTATTTTTACAGGTCCGTACATATTCTTTAAAAATCTTAGCCTATTTGCTTTATATGGATACATAAATTCAAGGAGTTGTAACGCGTTATTAGGTATAGGATATTCCTTACCATGGAAAAATACTGAATCAAGCTTATCAAAGTACTTCTTGGGATACCATTTTCCACCATACCCAACCTTATCCTTATCCGCCCCAAAAAAACATATATCTATGTACCTGTTATTCCTTATCACGGACAACATAAAATTATTATAACGTATTGCCTGAAAACCTTGCTCTTTTAGTTGCAGATAAATCTTAGTACAAACGATCTTCCTATCTTCAATGAAGACGCCAATATCATCATCATGATCATCAACAATAAAATGGTTATAACGAACAATTCCCAATAGAGTTTTCCCATGTATCCAAAAGGAAACGCCATTTTTTTGAAGAATCTTTGACAAAGTTTCAATATTTTCGCTTCTTGTTTCCAGTTCCGCTTGAAGATTTGTTGCCCTCCATTTTTCGAGCTGGAGCCTCAGAAACTTGAAATCTGAAGTTTGCCAATTCAGATTGTCTTTGATTTCTATTCCTTCATTAATAATACTATTATCAATCCAGTTACTAAGCGATTTTAATCCAAACAAACTAAGTAAATTTTCAATTTGCGACAGGGAATGCGTTCCATGGATGACATGTTGTTCGGATCTCATACCGTTGGCTTTGGAGGGATTGTATATGTCTCGTATCTCTTGCTTTAGATGTTCTTCTATGGATTTACAAACGCGCTGCTCTGGACCATGGCCTTCACATACGAAACTCGAGTTGTCTTGATTACTTTTCGCAAGGATCAGCGTAGCTTCTTTTTTTTGTCTTTGGAGATGTTTGTTTTTACTTAGAATATGATGACCCATTTTCAGGACTTCTTCGATGTAAATAGCCCTTAGAAATTCCGTTATATTTGAGATCTTTTTATTCCGAATTACAATAATATTATAATGTTCCTCTATTTTATCTAATATTGCTTTCTTATATTTTAAACCATGTCCCCAGATGATGAAACAACTGATATCATTAATGTTTTCTGTTTGTGTTTGCCTTTCCGGTATATTTTGAAGCACCTGTAACAAATGAAGTTTGTGTAGAAGAGTAATGAATGTTTTCCGTGGCGATTCGTTCTCATTAAGAATAATGTCAAACATATCCTGATCTTTAGCTAATACCTCATACAACATATTCGCTTGTTGAATTTGTTCATGATTGAGGTTTTTCAACTGTTCTTTGTATTTTTTCTTGGTTGGCAGAAGTAGGACTTTGACTATGTTTTCATGATTTACACTTATATTTGAATCGGCCGGGACGAGAATAAGTTTAGCGGGATGATTTGTATTTATACCTATTCCATTTTTTTGAGCCAGATTAATCAATTCTGGAAGTCCGGCATATGGCGGGGCTGTAATTGCAGCAATTAAAAGATTGTCTTTTAGCTGATTTATTGCATCAGCTATATGATTAGGCCTTAAAATATTCTCAATGTAGTCTTTTAGTTTTTTGAGGTAGCGTCGAACGTTCATTTTATCATACATTGAATTGATTTATGACCGAAAGCCATTGCAATGGCAGCCCTGTGGACTCCATCATAGATTTTCACATTATATTGGCAAATATTCCACTTTCGCTTTGGAGCACTCGTTATTATTGTAATAGAGTGTAATTTATGGGGGGTTGATTTATATTCATCTGCTAATTTGACTACATTGGCCAAATGTAATTCAATACTTTTTGCTACATCGATGGCATCCAAATGATAATTTTCTATGTAGCTGCGATATTTAGCTCTAGACAAAGTGTCATCTTTACCGTCCACTAAGTCTTTTATCCATGCATAGTGAGGCGTTTGTTCGACAGGTACTCTTATATTTCCACTTTCTGTGTGTATTGATGGTCGCAACATCTCGAGGGGTACTGTGATCAATCCATGCGTATTTACTATCGTCCATCTTATGTCTGTGGTCTCGAACTTTGGCGTATACCCGAATTTTCTTTTCCATAAATATTCCCGTAATGGAAACCATTTTATTTTATTGGATTGATTAATCAATTTAAACACTTGCCCTCCCATAGATAATCACAACCATCTTGTGACAATAAAAATTCCCTTTTGGAGTCGCCCCTATTTGACCTATCAGAATATCAATATAAAATAGATCATTTAACTATCTCGGATAGCAGTGAATTATCAATTGACATCCAGGATGAAAGAACAACATCTTCATCCTTAAATTGCTTAGTATTTACCCAGCGCGATGGTCGAATCACAACTTGATTCTGGTTATTGCATAACAATGCCGCCCAACGGCTAAAACCGCTATTGGCAATAATATGATGTTTACAATGCCTCATTAACCAGTAGTCCTGATATCCATTCTCAGAATCATTACAGTCCACATAATGTATAATACAGCCGGGTTTGATATTAAACTTCACCCATTCCGGGTCATCCGAAAAAACAAAAAATTCTGCTCGTGGTTGTTGCTTCAGCATAACATCAAATGCCCGGCGATAGTAATCCATCCCCAAGACGCCATGCACGGCTGTAATCTTAGGATTAGAGACGTAATCACCCCGCCTTACATGTACACCAACTGAACAAACAGTCCCGATTTTGTTCAACCATGCTTGAGATTGTTGACTGAGCGGTTGACTAATGGAAAATTCCTTTTTTAGCAGGTCGAAAATCGTCAACGGGTAATAAACACTGGGGAAATTGCCTATTAAATAGATGGGTGGTTTCAGTTTGAAAAAAGAAGGATCAAAAGAGAGAGAAGATTCCTTGTAGACATGCGGTTTCTTAATATGAAAGCGTTTATAGATTTTTTTCTTTATTTTATTAACAATTTTAAATCGACTTTCTTGCGTAATTGCCTTAATTTCCTCCTCAGTGGCTATTTCCACGTGTATATTGAGTTTATTTAACTCATACTTCCTTAAAGAATCTCTCTCAAGCCCGGACAAATCGAGCTTTAGTGTTGCCCCACATTGAAGGGAAAGTGCCCGGCCCGCAGCATAAATTCCCATTTGGTTGGCCATTCCCCCGCCAAGCCGTGCAATAATCATTTTCATTGCCCCAATCACTTGATTTGTGACACCGCTCGAAACAATACTCTCACACTTCAGCTCTTCTAATCAGCACCTTTTCACCGATAGATTTGCTCGGCGGAAACGACAACAACACACAGACACGATCACTCTCCAGCTCAGTAAATTTGGATGACGGGTTCACTCTGTCCCTCTTATATCTCTTGGGTAATGCATGCATTCATCTCTGTGGCAAGCCATGGGCTATTTTGCAAAGGATTTTTCATAAATATCCCTCAATGCTTATCTCACAGCGTATTGAGAAGTTTACTCTAAAAAACCTAACCTTCTTAAATACTTCGAATGACTCTTGCAGGAACCCCTCCCGCGATGGAATTGGGAGGAATGGATGACGTAACGACTGCATTTGGAGTTATAATAGAATTTGTACCAATCGTAACACCCTTCTGAACAATAACACGGCTCCCAAGCCATACATTATTTTCAATCTTAATTGGCAGAGTTAAAACGAAATCTGATATCCGCATATCGGGATCTATACCATGGAAATCGCTGTCGATAATAGTTACCATGTCTCCAATCAGACAATAGTCTCCAATTTCAACAGATTCAACAGCAACAACGGAAACATTATTAGAAAAAAGACAATGTTCCCCAATACGGATCTTCGATTTCGGATACCTTGCCTGCAAGAGAATGGAACCATTCCCGATGCTCAAGGCAATCCTGGCTCCCAGTTTTGTTCCCTTCGATATTAAGACTTTACCTTCTCCATCACATCGCACTGGCACATAAAAACGTACGGTTGAATCAATAATCAGATTTCCCAAAATTTTGTAAGGCAATAAAACAAACTTATTCCACTTGAATTTCCATCGTTTAATATGCCTTATAAAACGCAGATAACCTCTAACGGTCTGGTGAGTCCATTCAGACACGAAACACCTCCACCACCTTTTCAACCTCTTTATCGGTCAGGTGGGGCCCCATGGGTAAACTCAAGACACTACGAGACAATTCCTCAGCCCTAGGAAAATCGCCTGCAGACCACCCCATATCTGAATAGGCTTCCGATAAATGTGGAGGAATAGGGTAATGAATAAGAGATCCAATGCCCGCAGCAGATAAGCGCTGCTGCATTTCATCGCGTTTTTCAAGCCGAATGACAAACTGGTGCCATACAGGCTTAACGCAATCTGATACAAGTGGCAACATAATACCCTTACAACCTTGCAAACCCGATATATACTCCTCTGCGCGCTGGCTGCGACGCTGATTCCACCCATCAAGGTACTTTAACTTGACCCTCAGAAAGGCTGCCTGAAGCTCATCAATTCTGGCATTAAAACCCTTAAACCGGTTTTCATATTTTATGTGAGACCCATAATTCCTGAGAATTTGGATTTTCTCTGCAATCTGTGAATCATTGGTTGTAACCGCTCCTGCCTCACCAAACGCACCAAGATTTTTCCCGGGATAGAAACTATGGGCAGCCGCATGACCGAGGCTTCCTGTTCTTCGACCTTTATATAAAGCTCCATGGGCTTGGGCATTGTCTTCAATTACTTTTAATCCGTATTTGTCCGCAATTTTCGTGATGGGAGTCATATCCGCCGGTTGCCCATATAGATGGACCGGCATGATGGCCTTAGTATGCGATGTAATGTGTGCTTCTATTTGGTAAGGGTCAATGTTAAAGGTATTCAGATCTGGTTCCACAGGAATTGGTTTTGCGCCGGAGTAGGTGACGGCAAGCCAGGTAGCGATATAGGTATTGGAGGGTACGATAACCTCATCGCCACTGCCGATATCGAAGGCCCTCAGTGCCAAATGGAGTGCATCCAAGCCGTTACTGACGCCAACACAATAATCTGTACCACAGTATTCCGCATATTCAGATTCAAAAAATTTGGTCTCTTCGCCAAGGACATAGAAACCTGACTCCATGAATCTACGATATGCATCATCCAGTTCTTGCCTTAATTCTCGATAAGGGGACTTCATATCCAAAGCAGGAATTGACAAGCGTTAGCTCCTCTTCAACTTGCGGAATTCTTCATAATCACGGATATAATCTGATGACTCATATTCATGCGAGGCAAAGACCATTAATACAGCATCGGGGGAATACTTATACTGTATACCCCAGATTCGAGGCGGTATATAGAGACCCAGCCAGGGTTTATCCAGAATATATTCCTCCCTTTTTTCACCGTCATCCACTACAACTGAAAGGAATCCATGGACACATACAAGGAATTGATGACAAGTTTTATGAGCATGTTCACCACGCACACGCGAATTGGGAACATTGTAGACATAAAAAATTCTACGGGGGACAAAGGGTAAATCACGATGCCATTCAGCCGCACAGAGATTGCCGCGCATATCCTCCACATGTTTCAGATTAATCAGTCTGACACCTGTTACAATTGAATCATGATGAACTTTGGGAATCAACTGGGCGGTGGTTTGGTAAGCCAATGTATCAACATAACCGATTATACGGGCCGGATTCCCGGTTACAATGGCATGCGAAGGAACATCGCGCGTTACAACAGCACCGGCTCCAATCATGGCCTGTCCTCCTATACGCAGACCGGGTAGAATGGTTGCATTTGCCCCAATCGACGCTCCCATACAGACCACTGTCTGAGTAAACTGTTCCGGATAGTGCTTGCTGCGGGGGAATTTATCGTTGGTAAAGGTGACATTCGGTCCGATAAAAACATCATCCTCAATTCGGATGCCATCCCATAGTTGAACGCCGGACTTGATGGTTACCCGGTTCCCGATGGCAACGTCGTTTTCAATAAAGACATGGTCACAAATATTACAATCACATCCTATTTTTGCACCCGGAAGAACATGGACGAACGCCCAAATCCGCGTATCATTTCCGATTCTTGACGTTTCAACGATTGATTGAGGATGTTGGAAAAATTCCATGGCATATCCTTCATATTCAAAATTTTTCAAATAAGGAGCATTTTTCAGCTCCCGATCATCGGCTAATGCAAGAAAGACCTTACCAAATTCCAAAACAGCCGTATGTCTTGCCAGGAATATTGCCAAGCCCCTTTAAATATTTCCTTTTCCACAGCATTGGGTCTATGTGTCTTATTCAGATACCGGCCCAAAAGAAGGTATTGTCTTCTTAACTGATGGTGAATGAGTTTTTTGTAAGGGACAAGTTGCTTAATTTCTTCCAAATACTTTTTATACAATAGAATCTTGTCAACCCGTGCGACATTAGGATTAAGCCGTGTTGTATTTGTCAGATGCTGGCGGAGGACATACACCGGAACATCGATAAATTTTATTGGTCCCGCCAGGTAGAGACGAAGCTGTGGGTCAAGATCTTCACAATACCGATAGCGCTCATCAAACCCACCTATCTCCTTAAAGATTTCGGTTCTTGTCATGAGTGTATGGATCGGTAACATAACACCTTTAATGAATTCGGGAATGGGATCTTCCATCCGGAAAATTTGTCGCCGTTTCGCGTTCATAACACGCTCTTCGGAAAGATGGTCACCCTGTAATCTCAGTGCATCGCCAAAAACACCCACGCATGTCGGATTTTCAGATAAGAAAGAGGCACGGCTGGAAAGGCTACCAGGAAGGAGATAATCATCGGAGGCAAGGAAGCAGACATAATCCCCATCCGCAATATTCAACCCTTCGTTAAGTGTTTTAATCAGTCCTTTATTGGAATTGATCAAAAGTCGGAACCCACCTCGCTCTTTGTGAAACTTTGTCAGGATTTCAGGGCTGTTGTCTGTAGATCCGTCATCAATGACGATCAGATCTATCTGAGGCCAGTCTTGTTCTAAAACGCTATCAACAGCTTTCAGAACATAATCTTGATGGTTATACGATGGAATGATGACCGATACTTTTTTCATTATTAATCTTCAATGTTGATTGTGTAATTTTTTTGCAATTTTACCATAGATCAAAAGTCAATTCACAAGTAGCGTTACAAATTGAATTGAATGTATGGATGCTATGCAATTTACCCCAATATATTTTTAATTAATATTTCTATTTTTTATTAATTCTTCTTTATAGAGTCTATCCAGCTTTTCAACATATAAATCATCGGAGTAGAGTCGTTCCACCATTTTAGTTGCTGCCTCACCCATCCTCCGGCGGTCTTGCTCCGATGCAGAATAACAGGATATCATGGCCGCTGAAAGCGCATCAGGGTCTTGGGGCGGAACTAAATAGCCCAGTTCTTCATTATAGATTATTTCCGGTATCCCACCCACGGTTGACGCAATGCACGGAAGTGATGCAGCCATCGCTTCCAGTAAAGCAACACCCAACCCCTCAGCTATCGAGGATAATATGAAGACATCGAATGCGCGTAGCACTCGGGGCACATCATTTCTCCGCCCGGCAAAGGTAATTGCATCGGAACAACCCAGTTGAGCAGCCTGCTCCTTCAATTCGGCTTCTAGTTTCCCACTGCCAACAATGACTAAATGCGCATTCGGAATTAATCTCCAAACCTTTATAAATGCCGAAATCAGATATTTGTGACCTTTTGTCGGAACCAATCGTCCAACAGTCCCAAATATAAAGGCATCTCCTGATAAACCAAGAATTTCCCGCGCCTCTTGTCTACTAATCGAATCATTATCAAACTTTTTAAAATCAATAGAGTTTCTTATTGTAATAACTTTGTCCACTGGGAGTCGGGGATTTGATTCCAAGACATCTCTACGAACAGATTCGGAAATAACAATTACTTTACAAACTATTTGATATAACATGCAGTTAACTAGTCGGCGAAACAAGGTCCTGGTCCTTTTCAAACCGTGCACATGCGAAATAATCACCGGAGTCCGGGCAATACTCGCGGCAAGGGAGCCGTAGAAAGTGGCTTTATGGCGATGACAGTGAAGTACGTCAATTTCATTGTCTCTCAAAAATTTTAAAAGCCGCCACAATACAAAAGGATTAAACACTCTCGTCGTGCCTTCGCGACCGATATTCATCACCCTGCATCCGAAATCTTCAAGGATGTTATGCGCATCACTACGTTTTTCTAAATAAATGCATGTCATGGAGTAATTTTGGGAATGTAATTTTTCCATTACACCGCTGGCAAAAAAAGAACAACCATCGTATTTTTGAAAAAGCCATGCTGTTTTAATTTTCCGATTATCCATGGTCAGTTTTCTTTAGTTTTTCCTGATAATAGAGTTTATATAAGTAACATCATGGTTGATTATGCCAATGAAGAACCAAATTTAAAAAGCACTGCTGGTCTCCCCCACAGTGCCAATTTGATCATGTCCCATTTTATGGAACGTTAAAAAAGGCGATTTCATAATTGACGGAATTTACACAACACTAAATGCCAGAGCAATCGAATATCTTGATAAGCATATTTCCATCCTCCTTGAAAGATTTCTCTTTCGACTGGATCAGGAGCTTTCGTTTTGTTGATGTACCTGCCTAAAAGAAGATACTGTCTTCGAAGTTGATAACGGATCATCTTTCTGTAAGGAACAAGCTGCTGAATCTCCATTAGATATTTATCGTACATACGAACTTTATCAGCTCGAGCAATGTAGGGATTTACGATGCTTGTATTAGTATTGTGCATTCGGAAACAATATAAAGGAACGTCAATAAAAGCTATGGGCCCTTCTAAGCAAAGCCGAAGCTGAACATCAAGATCTTCCAGCTTTTTATAACGCTCATCATAACCTCCAATATCTCTCAATAAGGCTGTTCTTGTCATTAAAGTATGAATGGGCAGGTTCACACCTTTCAAGAACTCTGGAATTGGGTCATCGATTTCAAATAGGCGCCGTCGCTTTACGCTCATTATTCTTTGATCTGTGATCATGTCATCACATAGAATATATCCATCAGCAAACACGGCAACACATTCAGGATGTTCACATAAATATGAGGCCCTGATGGCAAGACTTCCCGCAGCAAGATAATCATCGGACCCGAGATTACAGATAAATTCTCCTTCTGCGATTCTCAGGCCTTCATTCAGAGTTTTAACAACACCCTTATTTTTTGAATTGATTACTAGTCGGAATCCTCTATGTTTTTTGTGAAAATCGGAAAGTAAATCAGGACTGCCGTCGGTTGATCCGTCATCAATAACAATAAGATCAACATTGGGCCAATTCTGCTCTAAAACACTGTCAATTGCCTTAAGAACATAATCACTATGATTGTAAGATGCTAATAGAACAGATACTTTTTTACTGTTTGAATTCAATCTGCAACACCCTCCCCCGTATGAATGCTTAAATATGATCTATAAAAAATAATCCCTTTGGTCACTAGACACTATCAGGCCTGAATATAATGAACCTTATTCGATTTTGCCATGTATCAAGCACATATTAAGGGGAATCCGGTACTAAAAAATGCTTCATATTCAGTCCTCTATTCCATTTATCTTACGGATCATACGTGCAGGTACTCCACCTACGACTGTATGGGGGAGAACGTCGCAAGAAACGACGGCGTTAGCGCCGACCACAGCACGCTCCCCAATCGTCACCCCTTTCAGTATCACACACCCCTCCCCCAACCAACTCCCATCGCCAATCACCACTGGCATAATTTTAAGAGCTCGGTTTCGAGCTGGCGGCAAATCAGCATTATCATAAACGTGATCGTGATCAGTCACATAAACCCTTCCGGCGATGAGAACTTCTCTCCCAATCCTGACCGATGTTGCGGCCCCGCAATGGAAATGGTGCTGGATTAAAGTCCCATCCCCGATGGATATTTTGGGTTCCCCTCTGTCCCACTTCCCCAAAGCTTCGATGCGGGCGCCCTTACCAATTTTAACGCTCCGGCCAATACTGATGGCCTTTGTTTTATGTAACAAGTCAGGACTTTCTATATGAGAGCCCCACCCGAAAGCATAGAACTTTCGGGACCAGCGAATATAGTGAAGAAAGTCTGTAAAGTAACTTTTCAGAATCATTTGAGTCCCCCGTGACTTGATTCTTTAAATATGTACCTTATCATCATTTTATAACACACTCTCCCCCCGAATCGGATTCCTCAATAGGTTGCAAAGTGTTTATTTTGAGTTTCTCAGCTTCGCTAATCAAGACCAACGCTATACCTGAGAAAAACCAGAACGGAAAAGAGAAGTATCGCGCAAAGAAGCTTTCATTGAAAAAGCAAGTGAGAAGAACTAGCAAGGCTGTCATCCCAACAGGATGCAATGTTGACATGAGCGCTGTTTCTCTAAGCAGCCTTATCATGCGAGAACACAAGGCCCCAACCCAAACAAAGAAAGCTACGGTTCCACCTATGCCCAATGAATAAACCAGCTCCACCGGCATTAAATGTGGAAAGGCAAACTTTATATCCTGTGCCCCATATGACAGTGTGATGCTGTATGCTCCGGGACCGCGTCCGACCAGCCAATCACGAAGGCTAAATTGCTCTGTCATGGCCTCTACTGATTTCTGCCACATAGGCCATCTTAAATCATCGGCATTGTGCATAACAGCCAGAAGCCTTGGCCCGACAGACTCATCGAAGACGACCATGCCCCCAAATAGGAAAATTAAAACACCAAACACGATGAACACAGACCTCTTATTGGTTAAGAAATAACCTGTCACCCCCAAGACCAGCATTATGGCAATCCAGGGTGCACGGGTTTTTGATAGTATAAATGCAGACGCCAGCATGATTACAACCCCAAGACAACAGAGCAGCATAACGCGCCCACGGCTCTTTGCCAGAATGATAAACGTAAGGAAAAGACCTATTCCGGTCCAAAGCGCTAAATAGAAGGTATTACCAAAGGGCCCTTGCACTCTGTAATCTGCAGAAAGGTTTCCCAAAAGTATTTGCACCACGGCAACACAAGAAGCAAGCAGTGCACTGATGATAAAGTATATAACGACCCTGGAAAGCCGCTTTTCATCGCGGGAAAACCAGTCATACACAAACAGGCAGGTAGCCAATCCCATGAAAAGGTATCGAGTTTTGCCAAATTCAAAATGAGCAAACATTGCTGACACGACAACGAATAACGCGAAGAGAATCAAAAACGAAATCATGGGGGGCAATTCTATACCTTCGCGTCTCAGTAGTTTCGATGATATATAGATGATTAGCAGGGCCATCCATGCATCATTGAAGTACTTGAGAGCAAATGGGAAGGCCAAAAAAAGAGCCATTATATTCGCTTCGACCGTGTAGTCGAAGTAATGTCCTATGCGTTTGATTAACATATCTTTTGTGTATAATGATTCAAGAAAGCCCAATAATAATCTCATCAACTCGTCTATATCTTAATATTGCCGGTATTCTTCATTTGATTTTAACGGCATATATATCATATGTATCGTTTGGGCAAGCATGTATCAACTAAGTGACATTTTGTGGTGTATTAACCCTTTCCGTGTCCATATTTTTTTACAACATAAATATTTTGCTTTGTTTGGGTGAACAGTTTGAGGTATTTTTTCGCACTTTTTATTTCCTTCTTTATCATGAGTACTCCCGCTATGGGTGCCTCCCATGAACGCATTGTCTCACTGGCGCCAAATGTGACGGAAGCACTGTTTGATATGGGGCTCGGGGCTCAGATCATCGCAGTCAGCACGTATTGCAACTATCCGCCTGAAGTCAAAACAAAACCGAAAATCGGCGGCATGTCGAACCCCTCATTGGAAGCAATTGTTGCGCTGAAACCGGATATGGTTGTCCTCACGGACGACGGCAACCCCCGGATGATCGAACGGCGACTCACCGGACTGAACATTCCCACTTACGTTTTTCGGGCAAGACGGCTGGCCGAGCTTCCCGGAGAAATAAGAAAATTGGGGGCGGCTTTTGATGTCAGGGGCCAGGCCGAACGATCCGCCCGGCGCATCGAAAAAGCCTACCGTCATTATGCCACCGAAACGAAACATTCAAATCTCCTCTTCCGAAAAAAGGCAATATTTATCGTGCAACCGGAACCACTGATTGTTGCCGGTCCGGATACGGCCATTGATGATACTTTGAACTTATTTGGTTTAACGAACATTGCGGCGGATACGCGAACCAGATACCCACATTTTTCTCTGGAAGAGTTAATCCGGCGTTCGCCCGATATCATCTTTATCGTAAAAACTCACGACACAAACAATGCCCGGACCGATCCGTTCCTCAAAAAATTGAGCCACCTAAAAGCCGTTCGTAACGGAAAAGTATTTTATATCGGAGACCCTCTGTTACGGATGGGACCAAGAATCACTGAAGGTCTTGATGAAATGGCCGGGTATCTGGGAATTAAGAAAGAAAACCTGTCAACCAGGTGAGGATCGATCCATATTATGTCTTGACAAAAACCACCCGCTTTTCTACAGTTCGCGTCAACAAATCAATATTCTAAGCAGATGGATTCTGGGAAGAGGGGTGTAAATCCCCCGCTGCCCCGCAGCCGTAACGGGAACGAAAACCCATGATGCCACTGTCATGATCCGATCATGATGGGAAGGCGGGCCGGTAGGTCGCCCGAAGCCGGAATACCGGTTCATCGAAGATCCTCGAGGGGGGAATGGGATGTTTCGAACACCGTTACGATTATTTTTAAAATCGTCATCAACGAATGGCGTCTTAACAAAAACCTTCATCAAATCCTCCTTGGTAACGCCCAAGCGGATCGTCCATACCATCTTTCTGCTTCTCATCTTACTTTTACTGGTCGGCCTGATTACCCTCTCCACCGGCGCCGGCAAGATATCCTTTTCGCCTTTGATCAAGATTCTTTCTACTGTTGGCTCCGACTCGAAATCCAGCCTGGACCCGACCGAAGCAACGATTCTGTTTTCCATTCGCCTTCCCCGTGTTTTGTTTGCCGGTATCGTTGGGGCCTCGCTGTCTTCATCGGGAGTGATATTCCAGGCCCTGCTCCGCAATCCTCTGGCTGATCCTTATATCCTCGGTATTTCCGGCGGCGCCGCCCTGGGGGCTGTGATCGGGATTATCATCGGTGTAACGCTTGTCCCTCTGGGCACGACAGGATTGGCCTTTGGCGGTGCATTGATTACCATCGTCCTCATCTTCACCGTATCGAGAACAAAAAGCGACCACCCTAACAACACCCTTCTGCTGACGGGCGTGATCATCAATGCCTTCTTTTCCGCCCTGATTATGTTCCTTGTTTCCACCAGCAGCAGTGACCGCCTCCATAGCGTCTTCTTCTGGCTGATGGGCGATCTGAGCCTGGTCGAAGGAAACGAGATCCTATTGACCGGCATCACGATGCTGGGCGGATGTGTGGTGATGTTCATGCACGCCAGACCGCTGAATCTTTTAACCCTCGGTGAAGAGACAGCCATGCAACTGGGCGTGGACACAAAACGGACAAAAGCTGTTCTCCTAGTGACCGCTTCCCTGGTTACAGCCGTAGCCGTTTCCGTCAGCGGCACCATCGGGTTCGTCGGTCTGATCATCCCCCACATGTTGAGATTGATGCTGGGTTCCGATCACCGGCTCCTCTTGCCGGCGTCGGTCCTGTTCGGTGCCGCTTTTCTGATCGTGACGGATACGATCGCCCGAACCATCCTGGCACCGATTGAATTGCCTGTGGGCGTGGTGACGGCGCTATGCGGCGCCCCCTATTTCATCTACCTCCTGCATCGGAGGACCATCTCATCATGACCCTATTGCAGCTTGATCATATCCATTTCGCCTACAATGGATCTCCCGTCATACGAGACATTTCATTTTCCATCGAAAAGGGCGATTTGCTGGGGTTGATCGGACCCAACGGTTCCGGAAAAACCACGCTGCTTAAACTGATTGATGGCATTCTCCAGCCTGGGCAGGGGGCGATCCGGATTCTCGGCGCGCCTGTTCAAAAGATGAAACGCATGAATCTGGCGAAAATTATAGCCGTGGTCCCTCAGGTTTCACCCCTGCTTTTTCCCTTTACAGTTCAAGAGGTTGTGCTGATGGGACGAGCGCCCCATCTGGGCACATGGCGTTTCGAAGGAGAAAAAGATTACGAGATCGTCAAGCGTGCGATGGAGAAAACCGACACATTAACCCTGGCCGGGCGGAATATGAACCGGCTAAGCGGCGGCGAAACACACCGGGTACTAATAGCCCGCGCCCTAGCCCAGGAACCGCAAATTCTCCTTTTGGACGAGCCCACAGCCTTTCTGGACATTCGCCACCAGATCGACTTCCTAAACCTGATTCATGCGCTGAACAAGGAACAGGGTCTGACGGTGATCGCCGTGACCCATGACATTAATCTTGCGTCACTCTACTGCAAACGGATCGCTCTCCTGAAGGAGGGACAAATCCAGGCCATCGGCCGACCCGAAGAAGTCGTGACGGAAGAACAAATTCAAGCTGTTTATCATACACCCGTGATCGTCGATCGCCATCCCGTGACCGGTCGACCCCGGGTGACGCCGAGAAGAGAGGAGCCGTCGGATAACGGAAACCGGTAAAAGCCGGTGCTGCCCCGCAACTGTGAGCGGAACGAAACCCGTTGTAGCCACTGATTTTCAGACAAGAAAATCGGGAAGGGTCGGGTAGTAGGAAACAGCCGCAAGCCAGGAGACGCATCCGACGGAAAAATAACCCCATTCCCGAGGGGGAAAAAGGAGAAAACAGATGAAAAGAATCGGTTTATGGTTTTGGTCAACGGTACTGGTCTTTCTTGTTTTACAACCGAACGCGTTTTCAGAGGCCTTGCCGGACGAAAATCCGGTGGAGGTTCCGCAAATGGACGAGGTGGTCATTACGGCCACAAAAATTCCCGAGAAGCGGAAAGATGTTCCCAATGCGGTTATCGTCAAGGATGAAGCGGATATTCAGGCTTCGGGGGCAAAATCCATCGGCGAACTCCTGGCCAACGAGCCGGGTATCGACTGGCGGAGTTACGGCAATTACGGCGGAGCCGCCCAGGAAATTCAAATACGCGGGATGAGGGGCAACGGAACGCAGGTTCTTGTCAACGGCGTCAACGTCAATTCGCCATCCCTGGGATTGGCGGATGTCGGCAAAATTCCCCTCAACAGCATCGAGCGGATTGAGGTGATCAAGGGTTCCGGATCGCTTCTTTACGGCTCGGGTGCCATGGGGGGCGTTGTGAATATCATTACCAAAAGTCCCGACCGAGACAAAATGGACCTGAAAGTCGGCGCCGGTTACGGCTCACAGGACACCTACCGGCTGTGGGCAGAACAGGGCATGTTTGCCGCCAGCGATTTCGGCTACTATTTAACCGCCAATCGTGCGGAAACGAACGGCTTTCGTTCAAACAGCGATCTCCGCCAGAACGACGTCTCGCTAAACCTGGTCCTTGAAAAAAATGAGGCTTTTGATGTCAGTCTCTATGGAAACTACCTGGACCGAACCTATGGTATGCCGGGTGTCAAGCCACCCAGAGGTACCGCGGCCTATTATCGAGACGGCAAGAAGTTTTACGACGACGACGCGGCCAGCCTTCTGGATTACAGTGAGGACAAGGACGGGCACGTTGCGCTGGAGGTCAAGGGGAAACCCCTTCCATGGATCGGTTATACCGTCAAAGGCTATTATACCCATATGGAGAATCACAACTACAACCGTTACGCCTACAACGGCACCGGAAATGAAAACTGGGTGACCAACGAGGTGAAAGGGGCAGACGGCCATGTGGACCTGCATCCTTTTTCCGGGGCTACAGTTCTCTTGGGCGTGGAGTATAAAGACTTCAAATGGGAAAACGAAACCCACCCGCTGGACAGCTTTGGCCGTCAAACGGGCAAAACGACCAGTCGCGCCCATCTTTACACGCGCGGTTTTTTCACAGAAGCCCAATACCGACCTTCGGACGTCTGGAAGTTTTTTGCCGGTATCCGGCGTGAAGAACATTCGGTGTTCGGTTCTGAAAATTTGCCCTTATTCGGCCTGATCATCAATCCCTGGCCGGATGCAGCATTAAAAGTCAACCACGGCAAGCATTTTCTGGCCCCCACGCCCAATGATTTGTACTGGCCGGCCGATCCCTACACAAAGGGAAATCCGGATCTGAAACCGGAAACCGGCTGGCACACGGATGTCACCTGGGAACAAACCTTTCTACGGAACAAAATCTTTACCGCCGTCTCTTATTTCCGCTGGGATGTGGATGACAAAATTCAGTGGGAACCTGATGCCAACGGCGTCTTCA
>Ga0302253_1000584_pt1 | contig 28628 bp, 25 predicted proteins | sample AAG_RA_Trp_MG_FD_193537 | JGI IMG/M metagenome (GOLD analysis project Ga0302253, IMG submission 193537) | Enriched activated sludge microbial communities from anaerobic digester in WTTP, New Holstein, Wisconsin, United States - AAG_RA_Trp | ecosystem: Engineered > Bioreactor > Anaerobic >...
GTGCCGGTCCCGCCCGACAGGAACGTAATCATTACTCAATACTTTTATGCGATGTATATGAAGATTCTTTAGTGAACGCCAAGATCATCAAGGACCCGGTCCACGGCTATATCGAGATGGAGGACTATGCCCTCCGGCTGCTCGATTCTCCCGTGCTCCAGCGCCTCCGGTATGTCCGCCAGCTTGGCTTTTCGTTCCTTGTCTATCCCGGGGCCAATCACACGCGCTTTGAGCATTCCCTCGGGACCATGTTCCTTGCCGATGTTGCCTGCCGCAGGTTTCAGCTGCCGGAGGACGAGCACCGGCTCGTTGTCTCCGCCGCGCTCCTGCACGATATCGGCCATGGCCCCTACTCGCACGCGAGCGAGCCGCTGATGGAGCAGTACCTGCACCGGACCCATGACGAGATCCGCCCGGTTATTGATACAACGACTGCAGGCGTTCTTGCGGAAGCCGTGGTGGACCCGGAGGAACTCGCGAGGGTTGTTGAAGGTAAGCACCCGCTCTCCGGCATCATCCACGGGGACTTCGATGTGGACCGGATGGACTACCTCCTGCGCGATGCTTACTACACCGGCGCGCCCTACGGCACGGTTGACGCCCAGCGCCTCATCCGTCACTTGATCCGGTATCCTGACGGTACCGTACTGGACGAGAACGGCATCAATGCCGCAGAGTCCCTCCTGATCGCCCGGACGCTGATGCGGCCCACGGTCTATTACCACCATGTCAGCAGGATCGGCGAGAGCATGTTCCAGCTCGCTGCCCTGGAACACTGTGCCGGCATGGGCGAAGAAGAGCGGCGGCAGTTTCTCCGCTTTGACGATGCAGGCTGCATGCATTCCCTGCGCACTTCAGGAAACCTGGTCTCCCGCGGGATCGCGCTCCGTCTCTACGAACGGCGCTTGTACAAACGGGCCGTGTACGCCGGCAGCGACCAGATCAATCCGGCGACCTGGCAGGAGGGGATTACCCTGGAAAAGTCCCGGGACCTTGCAGCACAGATCGCCGAAACGGCAGGGATCCAGGCCGAAGAAGTGCTCGTGGACATCCCCCCCATCCCCCGCGAGATGTCCCTTGGCGTCCGGGTGCAGAGCCGGAATGCCGTTACGAATTTCGAGGAGCTCTCGCCCCGGATCCGGACCCTCAACATGACCCGGCGCGAGCAGTGGCGTCTTGGGATTTACACGGTGCCGGAACACCGCGATGTAGTCGGCGATGCGGCCTGCGAGGTCCTGCACATCAGAAAACCGACCCGGCAGGACACACTGTTTTAGGCAGGTGGTGCGCTTCAGGAAACTTGGGTAGGGCAGGGTGCGGGAATCCCTGCGTACGTATGTACCCATGCGACCCCCTGCATCGCTATTATGCATGGTGCCACTCATTTGCCGTTGGAATATTTACAAGAAATGGGGACTATGAGAGATCTTGCTGTGGGGGGTCGCGTGGGTACAAACTGTTTTTTTGAAGGCTGGCGGCTATAGGAAAACAGAAAAATTATCCCGAAGGTGACCCGTCTGCCCGGGTTGGAACGCGTTGGTCATGTACCTGTGCGACCCCCGTCTCCCCTGCCAGTATCGCCTGCTGCTGTGCTATTCAGCATGCCGGTGCGGACATGACCGAAGAGCGTCTGCTCCTACCATGCAGGAGTATTCTCTCATGATTTCCCTGGAACACAAACAGCCGCGTGCTCCACAAATAATACTAATATAGTGCCCTCTTCCAACACTCACGCATATGAAGTATCATGTTCTTGCTGCCTGTATCCTTGTGATCGCTGGGGTTCTCATCACCGGGTGTACCCAGGGCACGACAACTCCCCCTGCGCCTGCCGGCACACAGGCTGCCTCAGCGGCAACGGCAACACCCCACGCCACGTTTGCCCTCGGAAACCATTATCTCCAGAAGTCATACTCGTTCCAAAACGAAAAAGACGTCCGGACCGAACAGTTCCGTGTCGATAATCCTGCATGGGGTATTGATATCGTTGTCCTACCGCTGAATGACGACCCGCAGTACTGCTGGTTCGAGATGACCGTCACGAACATGGACAACGGCCAGGCCGAGACCTACGGGTTCGGCCGTACATTCAGTTACGAGAAGCACCAGCAGTTCCCGATGTACGTGACCGGCCCCTACAAGATCGAGATGAAAGGAAACCTCGTCAAGGTGGACGTGACTGCCGCAAAGCGGAACCCGTGAAACGGAGATAATACCATGATTGAAGACTGGATTGTGACAATCTGCGGCGTCATTGTTATTGTTGCCGCCATTGCGGTTGCGGTATTAAAACTCCGCAGCGCTGAACGCAAGATGCATGAGAGCACCCATAAGTTAAAGGTGTATTCTGATCTTCTCAACGCGATCACCGAGCTCAACCTTGCCGGCGGGGATCCATACAAAATGGATGTTGCCAAGAAGAACCTTGCCCTGACCCTGAACCGGCTCAACCTTGTCGGGAGCACGGGAGTCCTCCGGAGTACTAACGACCTCCTGGATTTCCTGAATGAGTACAAGGACAAGGACTATGATACCCTCAGGCTCCACAACATCCTCAACAGGCTCGTGATCGAGGCACGCCGCGATATCAATCCCGAGCATGCAAAGAAGATCGAGGAGTCACAGGTCCGGTTCCGGTTCTTTGCACCGCCGAGGAACCGGGTGCCGGTGGCGCCTGAGAAGAAGGAGTGAACCCTCTCCTTAAGGATCTGGTAACCCCTCGGAACTCGAAGATTTTCCTGATGGAAAATCTTCTCCACCTCGGGGTCTGATGACCCCTCGGAACTCGAAGAACGCTGATGCGTTCTTCTCGACCTCAAGGCCCTGATGGGTCTCTCGGTATCACAAACTCTTTTTCCCCCGCGCTCTGACATTGGTATCACAGGAGAGGCGGTTATTCTATCATGAAGAAGGAGATCGTTGTCGGGGTGACGGGTGCGAGCGGTGCCATCTATGCCCGGCGCCTGCTGGAAGTGCTCTGCAGGGATGCACAGGTCCATATCATTGTCTCGGATGTTGCAGCGAAGATTGCTGCCCACGAGGGGGTGTCGTTCGAGGGATTCCCGGCAACCTACCATGCAAACGACAAGCTCTTTGCCTCGATTGCGAGTGGCTCGCACAAGTATGACGGTATGGTGATCATCCCCTGCAGTTCCAAGACGCTCGCTGCTGTTGCCAACGGGTATACGGACAACCTGATTACCCGCACCGCCGATGTCTGTCTCAAGGAGGGACGAAAGTGCATCCTTGTCACCCGGGAGATGCCGCTCTCGAAAATCCATCTGAAAAACATGCTGGCTGCTGAAGAAGCCGGTGCAACAATTATGCCCGCAAGCCCGGGATTCTACCAGAGGCCAAAGACCATCGACGATCTCGTGGACATGGTCGTTGCCCGGGTGCTCGATCACCTGGACGTCGAGCACAAACTGGGCGGACGCTGGGAGGGACACGATGCGTAGTTTCATTGAGAAGATGCGGAAAGCAGGACTCGTTACCGAGGTGAGGGAAGCAGTCAGCGCGGACATGGAAGCGCCGAAGATGGCAGCGGGAACCGAGCGGCTCCTCTTCTTCCACAATCTGGACGGCCACAAGGCGGTCATGAACATGACCGCGAGCCGGAAAGCCCTCTCGCTCGCCCTCGGGATCGACGAAGCAACGATGGTCAAGACCCTTGCGGATGCGCAGTTCAACGGGAAGGTCATAGAAGAGGGAACGCTCGCCATGCAGAAGCCGGACCTCACGAAGCTGCCAATCATGCACCACTTCCCGAAAGATGCCGGGAAGTACTTCACGTCCGCCATTGTCTTCTCGCGCTGGGACGGCGTGGAGAATGCATCGATTCACCGGATGCAGGTGCTCGACGACCACCGCGTTGTTGCGCGGCTCGTCGAGGGCCGGCACACGCACGTGATGGTGAAGAAAGCCATTGCGAAAGGCGAGAAGCTGCCTGTTGCCATCACCATCGGGACGCACCCGGCAGTCACGTTTGCCTCCTGCACGCGGGTGCCGACGGGAAAAGAACTCCCGTATGCCGCGGAGCTGATGGGCGGTACGCTGAAGGTGAAGAAGTGCAGCAATGGCGTGCTTGTGCCCGACGCGGAGATCGTCCTTGAAGGATTCATCACGGCCGAGTTCACCGATGAAGGACCGTTCGTTGACATCACCGGGACGTACGACCCAATCCGCCGCCAGCACATCATCGAGATCACTGGCATGCACACAAAGCCGGACTTCATTTACCACGGTATCCTGCCCGGTGGCGATGAACACAAGATGCTGATGGGGGCGCCCTACGAGCCGAAGATCTACAGGGCGGTTGCCGGGGTCACGGAAGTGAAGGATGTTCTTCTCACGAAGGGAGGCTGCGGGTACCTCCATGCAGTGATCCAGATCCGGAAGAGCACGCAGGGCGACGGGAAGAACGCTATCATGGCAGCCTTCGCTGCCCACACGTCCCTCAAGCATGTTGTGGTCGTTGACGAGGACATTGATCCCGCAAACCCGCACGAGGTCGAGTACGCCATCGCGACCCGGGTCAGCGGGGACCGGGACATCATGGTGATCCAGGGCGTCCGCGGGTCGTCGCTTGATCCCTGCCAGCTTGAAGACGGGACGAACGTGAAGGTTGGGGTGGACGCGACCATGGTGCTCGGGCGCGAGGACGAGTTCCGCCGCGCAACGTGGTGAAGCCATGCAGCTCGACCGTGATGACGAACGGATCCTTGCCGGGGAGCAGGGCGAGACAAAGCAGAAGATGCTGGAGCTGATTGTTGCGCTTGGCAAGGTCTTCGGGGCTGAACGGCTCGTCCCGATCAGGAGTGCGCAGGTAAGCGGGGCGTCCTACAAGACCATCGGCGAGTACGGCCTCCAGTGGCTGGCCTCGCTCGATGAAAAGGCAGTTGTGCCGGCTGTGCTGAACCCGATCGGGATGCCCCGGGGGCGCTGGGAGGAGATGGGCGTGGACCCGGACTTTGCCGCAAAACAGCAGGCCGTTGTTGCGGCCTACGAGCGGCTCGGGATTGCGCTCGAATGTACCTGCACGCCCTACTACCTCCGCGAAACCACATTTGGGGACCACCTTGCCTGGTCGGAGTCCTCCGCGGTCAGTTATGCAAACTCCGTGATCGGTGCCAGGACCAACCGCGAGGGCGGTCCCGGCGCCCTTGCCGCAGCGATTGTGGGGAAGACGCCCTGTTACGGGCTCCACCTTGAAGAGAATCGCAAGCCGCAGGTGATTGTCCGGGTCGAGGCAGATACCCGCAACTGGGACATAGCCCATTACGGGGCGCTTGGATACCATGCGGGAAAACTCGTGGGTAACCGGATCCCGTTCTTCTCGGGGCTTGAGTCCGCCACCCCAGAACGGCTCAAGGGGCTCGGAGCGGCAATGGCGGCGACCGGTGCCGTTGCCCTGTACCATGTCGAGGGCGTGACTCCTGAGGCAGCAAATGGACTTTTCGACCTTTCCGGTCTGGAGGTTATCAACGTCGAGACAGGAGAGGTCGAGCGGTTGTTCAAAGAGATCCCGGTGGACGCGGTTGCCGTGGGCTGCCCGCACTGCTCACCCGCGGAGCTGGATGAGATAGCCGGCCTCCTGAAGGGCAAGGTTGTCACCATGCCATTCTATGTCTTTGCCGCGCAGGGTGTAATTGACCTGAACCAGAAGACCGTGGACCAGATCGAGAAGAGCGGGGCGCGGGTCTTTGCCGACACCTGCATGGTGGTCTCGCCCGTCATGGAACAATACGAGGCGATCATGGTGAACTCAGGAAAAGCCCTTGCGTACGTGCCGGACATGTGCGGAGCGGTTGCCCGGATCGGCACGATCGCCGAGTGCGTGAAAGTGGCAACGGAGTGATCTTCCCGTTGGGGAGATCACGGCCACAGATGCTTTTGAATAGTCTCTTACCGTGCGGAGAGCAGGATCTTCCGGATCTCTTCCACGGCTTCGGGCGAAGGGTTTTTTCCCGGCCGCACTCCGTCACCGTACGATAGGATCTTCCTGACCGTCTCCATGCTCAGGTTCATGAACGGGATCTTATCCCATACCTTCTGGTCGATCTTGTTCCACGTGCACTGGAGCAGGTGAGAGAGGAGCATGATGTCTGCTTCCGACAGTAACTTCCAGTCCGCACCAATGCCCTGCTGCATCAGTTTCATCGAACTCTCGACCGTCTTCCCGCGGTGGACATGATACAGGCGCCTTCCCAGCTCTGCCTGGGTAACCTCCGGCATACTCTTTCCTCCAGCCCCGTTTCGGGGATGATGAGTGAGTCCCGCTGTGCACTCATAAATCTTGCGGAGAACCGGCCGGCACAGAACGGTCAGCCCCCTGCAAGGGAAAATGCTATAATCCCAGACAGGATAATTCCCCTGTACGGGAACTATGCCCTCAACCAGTGAAGAAGAGCTGGGCAGGAGACGGTTCCAGCTCCAGAAAGAACAGGCGATCGAGGCAGCGATCGAGAAGATACGCCGCGCCCCGGATGCCGAATGGGCCTCTTTTTCCGGCAGGGACTACACCCGCCTCAGGGAGATCCTTGCCGAGATCTGGATTGGTGTTGACCGCGAGAAGTGGCAGCAGTACGCGTTCTCCACGCTCACAAAGGCGGATATCCGCGAGCTCCTGACGCTTGGCGGGGCTGCACCGGGCCGCGCAACCCCCCGCGCAACCATTGAAGCCATGGACGCGGTAATCTCCCATGCAAAAAACACAGGGAAAAAACCGTGACACGACGTGGGAGCCTTTCCGGGCTCCCCGGGCCGTCCACGAAAACGCGCGATAACCTTAATATATCTGGGCTTTGTAGGTTCTATCATTGGGAGGTATCGAGATGGTTGGTTGGGAAGTCCCTATCGGGGCTGCCATCGCATTTGCCGGTGGCGCCATTGGAACCGGGTGGGCACAGTCACGCATCGGGGCAGCCGGAGCCGGTGCGATTGCCGAGAAACCGGAGACCGCCGGCACGATCATCATCCTGGAGGCAATCCCCGAGACGCTGGTCATTCTTGGGTTCGTGGTCGCCTCGATGATCATCCTGATGGTGAAGTGACCCGCAGAAAATGGACAGCTCCGGCGCGGGAAGCCCCGTGAGCAGTGCGTTCCCCAGGCATTCTTTTCACCCCTCTTCCGGGCCGGGGACCCCGTAAGAGACAAAAGCAGGCAAGCCCGCCCTGCCGGCGCAGGCATGAGAGGACGGTGATGCGGTGGCCTATGATAATCTTTTGAAATCCGTAGAGGAGAGTGCGGAAGCGCGGGAGCGGGAGCTCCTGCAGAAGGCAGAAGAGCAGGCGGACGCGATCCGGGCCGAGGCACGGAAGCGGGCCGACGAGATCCAGCAGGCTACGATCCGGGATGCAGAACGGTCTGTGGCAATCGAGCGCAACAAGCAGCTCTACCTGGCAAAGGGTGACATCAAGGAAAAATCCCTACGGGGCCGGGAGAAGGTCTTCCTTTCTGCCTTTAGAGAGGCAGAGGTACGGTTGTCCGGACTCCGGCAGGATAAGCAGTACCCTGCCATCTTCGAACGGCTCGCACAAGAGACGGTGAGCGCGATGGGAACAAATCCGTTTGTCCTTCATGTTGACAAGCGCGACCTGGAGCTCTGCAGGACAACGCTTACGGCCATGGGTGTCCGCTGCGAGGTCATCCCCGACATCGAGTGCGCCGGCGGCCTTGTTGCAGCATCCCCGGACGGTCTAATCCAGATCGCCAACACGGTCGAATCGCGCATCGGGCGGATCCGCGAGCACAAGCGGCTTTCGATCTTTAAGATCCTCTCCGGAGGCTGAGATGGACTGGGGGTATATCAATGCCCGGATCCGGGGAATGAAGAGCCGGCTCCTCGACCACAGGACGCTTGACAACCTCATCCTGCAGCCGGATATGGACTCGCTGATAGCAGAGCTCGAGAAGACCGCGTACCGTGAGGACCTCATCGAGGCAAAAGGGAAGTACACGGGAGTCACGGCGGTTGAATATGCCCTCCGGAACAACTTTGTGCGGACGTTCCGGAAGGTCCTCGACTTCTCAAAGGAGAAAGAGGCCCGACTCTTTATCAGCATCTTCCTGCACCGTTGGGATGTCCAGAACATCAAGACGATCCTGCGCGGAAAGAACATCCACGTGACCAACGAGGAGATCCAGGGCTGCCTCGTTCCCGTTGGCGAACTGGACGAGGCAACCCTGACCGAGCTTGTCCGGCAGCCGGATGTAAAAACGGTTATCGACCTTCTTGCAACATGGGATATCCGCTGGGCGCGGCCGCTCACAACGGCATTTCCGGAGTTTGCAAAGAGCGGGGACCTCGGGATGCTGGAGTGTGCGCTCGACCGGTTCTATTACAACGATGCCCTTCTGGCAGTCTCGGGAAAAGGGGCAAACAACGCAAAGATCCGCCAGGTGCTCTCGCTCGAGGTGGACGTGGTGAACATCAAGACGATCCTCAGGATGGTGAGGGACCGGATCGCGCCGGAGGATGCAGAGAAGTTCCTGCTTGAAGGGGGGCAGGCGCTCGACCGTAAGATGATTGCGCGGGTCCTTGCCCTTCCCACGATTGCGGAAGCGGCAGCCATGCTCTCCACAACCTGGTATCCCACGCGGCACCCCACGCGCTACCGGTTCCTGGCCACGATCCCGGAGGATGTGCTCCGCGCCCAGAAGATCTCCGTTATCGAGAAGCAGCTGGAGCGGCACCTTGTACGGGAGGGTGTCGATTCATTCCTTGGGGACCCGCTGAGCGTATCGTCCCTCATCGGGTACTTCTGGGCCAAGTATAACGAGATAACGAACATCCGGATCATCTCGCGCTGCAAAACGGCTGACTTCCCGGTCGAGAACCTCAGGGAGGAGCTGGTCTATGTTTAAGCTGGTCATCGTGACGGACAGCGACCGGGCATCGGGGTTCCGGCTCGCGGGAGCAGAGGTATTCGAGGCGGATGACATGGAAGAGGCACGGGCCGCAATTCCCCCGCTCCTCCACAAGGATGACATTGGGATCGTAGCGGTGAACGAGGAGTACATGCTCGGGCTTGACGAGAAGCTGATGGACCGGATCGAGAAGATGCACCGCCCGCTCATCATCCCGATCCCGTCAAAGAAGAAGGAAGTGGACCGGCGGACGTACATCGAGCGGCTGCTCCGGAAAGCGATCGGGTACAACATCGTGCTGAAAAGGTGATGGTATGATATCGGGGACAATTTCACGGATCTCGGGCCCGGTGATCGTGGCAAAGGGCATGAAGGGGTCCAAGATGTATGACGTGGTGAAGGTCGGGGCCGAGGCTCTCCGTGGCGAGATCATCCGGCTCGAAGGGGACGAAGCGGTCATCCAGGTATACGAGGACACGACCGGCCTGACGCTGGGCGAGGCCGTGGAGAACACGGAGAAACCGCTCTCGGTGGAGCTGGGCCCGGGCCTGCTCTCTTCCATTTACGACGGCGTCCAGCGCCCGCTGCCGGTCTTGAAAGAGATGAGCGGCGACTTCATCGGCCGCGGTATCACGGCACCGGGCCTTGACCGAAAGAAGAAGTGGGAGTTATCTCCCTCGGTGAAGAAAGGCGACAAGCTCGGGCCCGGGGACATCATCGGCACGGTGAAAGAGTTCCAGTTCGAGCACCGCATCCTTGTTCCCCCGAAAGTCGCAGGCATCGTCACGGAGATCCGGTCCGGATCGTTCACGGTCGAAGACATTGTTTGCGTCCTCGACAATGCGACAAAGCTCAGCATGATGCACACCTGGCCGGTCCGGATCCCCCGGCCCCACACAAAGAAGCTCGACCCCCTCCTGCCCCTCATCACCGGGCAGCGGGTATTCGATTGCATGTTCCCGGTAACGAAGGGAGGAACCGCGATGATCCCCGGCGGTTTTGGGACAGGCAAGACGGTTTCGGAACAGACGCTCGCGAAGTGGTCGGACACGCAGGTCGTTGTCTACATTGGCTGCGGGGAGCGGGGCAACGAGATGACGGACGTGCTCGAGGAGTTCCCCGAGCTCGTTGACCCCCGCACCAAACTCCCGCTCATCGAGCGGACGATCCTGATCGCCAACACCTCGAACATGCCGGTGGCCGCCCGCGAGGCCTCGATTTATACGGGCATCACTATCGCGGAGTACTTCCGGGACATGGGGTATGACGTGGCGCTGCTGGCCGATTCGACCTCCCGCTGGGGCGAGGCGCTCCGCGAGGTCTCGGGCCGGCTCGAAGAAATGCCGGGTGAGGAGGGCTATCCCGCATACCTCGCAACAAGGCTCTCGGCCTTCTACGAGCGGGCGGGCCGGGTCATCTGCCTCGGGAGCAGGGAGGGAGCAGAGCGGACCGGGTCGGTCACGGTTGTTGGCGCGGTCTCGCCACCCGGCGGGGACTTCTCGGAGCCGATCACGCAGAACACGCTCCGTGTTGTCGGCACGTTCTGGGCGCTTGACACGAACCTGGCTTACCGCCGGCACTTCCCGTCCGTGAACTGGATCAAGAGTTACTCGCTTTACCTTGACTGCATCGCAGAGTGGTACGACAAATCCATTGCCCGCGACTGGCGGGAGCTCCGGGAGCAGGCAATGTACCTGCTCCAGAAGGAAGTTGAGCTGCAGGAGATCGTCCAGCTCGTTGGCCCGGATGCCCTGCCTGACAGCGAGAAGGCGATTCTTGAAGTAACGCGGATGATCCGCGAGGACTTCCTCCAGCAGAGCGCGTACAGCGACACCGACTCGTTCTGCCCGGTGGAGAAGCAGTACCTGATGCTGAAGGTGATCATGACCTACTACGAGCAGGTGAACCTGGCGATGAACCGGGGCGTGAGCCTGCGGCAGGTGCAGGCGCTCCCGCTCCGGGCAACCATCGGGCGGATGAAGGAGGCGGCCGATGCGGAAGCGGTACGGAAGATGATCGATGAAGTGACTGCTGCGGTCGCACGGCTGGAGGTGGAGCGATGAAGGACTCGTCCCTTCTCACCAAGGAGTACCGGACCATCGAGTATGTCTCGGGACCGCTCATCTTTGTCTCCGGTGTCCTCGGCGCATCGTACGGCGAGATCGTCAAGATCACCTTAAAGGACGGCGAGGTCCGGACCGGGCAGGTCCTCGACATTTCGGAGGAGCATGCGGTTGTCCAGGTTTTCGAGGGCACGAGGGGGATCGATCTCGTCGGGACAACCGCCCGGTTCATTGGCGAGCCGGCGCGGATCACGGTCTCAAAGGACATGCTGGGCCGGATCTTCACGGGTGTAGGGACACCCCGCGACGGGGGTCCGGAGATCATCCCGGAGGCGGTACTGGATATTGCCGGCGAGCCGATCAACCCATCGGCCCGCGACAAACCTGCGGACTTCATCCAGACCGGCATGTCAGCGATCGACGGCCTCAACACCCTCGTCCGCGGGCAGAAGCTGCCTATCTTCTCCGGCTCCGGCCTGCCTGCAAGCAAGCTCGCCGCCCAGATCGCCCGGCAGGCAAAGGTCCGGGGCGAGGGCGAAGAGTTCGCGGTGGTCTTCGTTGCCATGGGGATCACGCACAAGGAGGCCTCGTTCTTCATGCAGGACTTCGAGCGGACGGGGGCGCTCGACCGCGTGGTCTTCTTCATGAACCTGGCCGATGACCCGACAGTCGAGCGGCTCGCGGCCCCCCGATGCGGCCTCACGGTTGCAGAGCATCTTGCCTTTGCCCACGACCTTCACGTGCTCGTGATCTTAACGGACATGATCAACTACTGCGAGGCGCTCCGCGAGATCTCGACTGCGAGGGAGGAGGTGCCGGGACGGCGCGGGTATCCAGGCTACATGTACACCGACCTCGCCTCCATCTACGAGCGGGCCGGGCGGCTGAAGGGAAAGAAGGGATCGATTACGCAAATTCCGATCCTGACCATGCCTGACGACGATATTACCCACCCGGTGCCCGACCTCACGGGCTACATCACGGAGGGGCAGATCGTGCTCTCGCGTGACATATTCCGGCGCGGGGGAGATCCGCCGGTCGATGCTCTGCCCTGCCTCTCCCGGCTGATGAACCTCGGGATCGGCCCGGGCAAGACCCGCGAAGATCACCGGGGCGTTGCCGACCAGCTCTACGCAAGCTACGCGTACGGCCGCGATCTGCGCCGGCTCGTGGCAATCGTGGGTGAAGAAGCGCTCACGGATCTTGACCGGAAATACCTGAAGTTCGCAGACGCATTCGAGCGGCAGTTCATTACGCAAGGTGACGAAGACCGGGCTATCGAGACCACATTTGCGATTGCATGGGATCTCTTCTCGACCCTCCCGGTGGATGAACTGAAACGGATTAAACGCGAGCACATCGCGAAGTACCACCCGGCAGCGCAGGAAGCAGCCGCGCAATCCGAAAAGAGCGAAGGGAGTTAATCGGACATGGAGCAGGTCAAGCCCACGCGTATGGAGCTGATGAAGAAGAAGGCGCAGATCAAGCTTGCCGAGCAGGGCCGCGACCTGTTGCGGGAGAAGATGGACGCGCTCATCCAGGAGTTCTTCAAAATCCTCTCCAGCGTCTCGGACTCCCGCGACGAGCTCGAGCAGATCTCCCGGGCTGCCGATCTTGCGCTGATGATTGCGGCCGCGACAGATGATCCGGTGACGCTGCGCTCCGCATCGTTTGCCACCCGGCGCTCGATCACGGTCGGCATCAGCGGTAAAAACATCATGGGCGTCCCCGTCCCGGTCATTGAGAAGAAACGCGTATCCAAGAGTATGCTGGAGCGGGGCTACGGTATCATCGCTACGAGTGCACGGATCGATGAGACGGCCGAGCGGTACGAAGTGGAGCTTGACCTCCTCATCAAGCTGGCCGAGACCGAGACCGCGATGCGCCGGCTCGGGGCGGAGATCCAGATGAACCGGCGTCGCGTCAACGCGCTTGAGCAGATCCTGATCCCGGAGCTGAAGAGCCAGGCGAAATACATCAAGAACGCAATCGAAGAACGGGAGCGTGAGGATCTGTTCCGGCTCAAGAAAGTGAAGAGTTTGCTTGAGAAGAAGAAAAAGAAGGCGAGGGAGAAGAAACAACAGGAGGCAGTGTCACCGGGATAATCCATTGATAAGCAGATCGTCCCTTCCCGGCCATACCAGGAATCCTCAGGTCCTGCCCTCACCCAAACCTATCCACCTACCGTCGTAGGATGCTCCTCCCGGAAAGGGGGTACAGGACAAAGTACCCCAAAAAGCAGGACTAAGTCACTCATTTTTCCCATTTTTCCGTCGTAAAAAAATGAGACGCAAATAGCGCTAATACAGCCGCGAAAGTCGGGTCCGGACGTGCTGCAGGTTGCCGGGAAGGGAAAAACAGGGGTTCCGGACCGGATCCCGGAACCGGTTTTCCGCTTACTCTCCCTTCTTCTCCCCCTCCCCAGCCGGCCGGGAAAACGGCTGGTACGGTACGCCGCCGCCTTCGTAGAACTTGCTGAAGAACTCGACAAGGTGGAGACGCATCGAGTGAATCGAGGGGGAGAACATTGCGAGTACGATGTTGAGCGCATGCAGCAGGAGGGCGACGATGATGCCGATGATGGCGATCTCGAACGCCCCGCCGAGCCGGTTGGCAACGATCGCAAGGATGACCGAGGCCATGCCGATTGCCATCAGCCGGGCGTACGAGAGGATGTTCCCCACCGTGCTCATCACTTCGATGGTGCCGAAGATCCCTGCTCCTAATAGGATGAGCGGCAGGGCAACGATGATGAGGGCTATGGCCGGGTATATCGCAACATCCGGCAGGAAACCCGCGAGGGTGGTGACAAGGACGATCAGCGCTACGATCATCATCAGCATACCGCACTTCTCGTACAGGTGCTTTTTCTTCTTTGTGATGACCGCGTTCCGGATGCCGATGACAAGGCCGAGGAGGACGTGGATGACGCCGAGAAGGATCGCGAGCACGAGCATCGGGATCATCGCGTCCACCCGGTTCCACGTGATGCCAAGGAAATGGACCGGGTGGATCCAGCCCATATGCTCTCCTAAGTCCCCGAAGAACTCGCCGAAGAGGTAGCCGAAAAAGATCGCCGGGATGGACGAGATGATCAGGATGTCGGCAAGGCTCCGGGCAAACGCCATGGCCTGGTACTTGTGCCGGATCACGAGCGCGAAAACGAGGATGACGAGCCCGTACCCGATGTCCCCGACCATGATCCCAAAGAAGAGCGGGAAGAAGATCGCAAGGATGGGGGAGGGATCGAGTTCGCGGTACCGCGGCGGTGTGACAAGCTGCATGATGAACTCGAAGGGCTTCACCCAGAAGGGATTGTCATAGAAGACCGGGGCGCACTCCATGTCCTTCTCGCTTGTCGGCAGCTCGCAGAGGACGACCCGGCCGCTGAACCGGGCTTTCAGCTCCGCTTGAGTCTTCTTAAGGTGTTTTTTCGGGATCCAGCCCATGATCACAAACGTGTACTCGGACTGTCCGAAGTTCCGGTACGCACCGAGTTCGCAGTGGATGTTCTCAAGATATGTTTTCAGGACAACGAGCTCTTGGTACCATGTTGCTGAGAAAGCGAGGAGTTCCTGGTCGATTCGGGCGATCTCGTCCAGGGCCCGGAGCCGGCTGTCCTCAAGAAGGGCATACATCTCGTAGAATGGCCGGCCGGAATACTCTTTTGGCAGGCGGACCTCGTTCACGTTCACGGAGTAAATGAAGGAGTGGATCTCTTCGGAAAATCTCTTGGGAAAGACCATGATCGCGGCAAGGGTCTCGGCATCGACGGTTGTCGCGGTCATCTCGAAACGGTCGCCGGTGATCGCAAGGAGCTCCTTTTTGATCAGGTCCAAAACTTCCTTGTGCTCCTGCTGGATGAGGAGGATCGTGACCTCGAAGCCCTCGAGCACGGGGAGTTCTTTCTCTACCGGCTGGATGATGTCGAGGACCTTCTCGTACCGGTTCAGGTTCGTGACCGAAAGCGTGAGCTCGCTCTTTCGTGCTGCAAGCTCCCGCGTTGTCGTTTCAAGGGTGTGGATGATCCCGCGGCTCCGAATAAGGATCTCCTTGTGTGTCATTGATGCGAGCGAAGTTCTCAACGCATCCTGGACGGTCTCGTCATCCGCGGTAACCGGGAGGGTCGAGAGGATCGCGCTGATGGTGGCAAGGACCGAGGATACTTCTGCGGTCTCCTCCTGCCGCACGCTGTCGAGGCGGATCTCTTCCTTTGAGACAAGTTCGGTGGCTTTTTCAAGGTGGACCGTGCCCGCCCGGTACAGGAAATCCACTGCCTGTCCAAGGTCCTCTTTTGGTCCGACCACCTGGATCCGTTTCATTGCCTGGAGCATACGGCCCACCAGCCCCTGTTATCCCTCACTGTTCCCCGGTTACGTACCTGACAATTGCATCGGCAGCAGCGGGGACGTTCTTCTCCGCCCGGGCTATTGCCGCGGCGTTCTCCTGTTCAGCTGCCCTCTTCAGCTCCGTGATCTCCGTTTCGGTCCTCCCCCGTTCCGTCCAGTAGACCTTTTCCGCGGAAGTCTTTGCCATGCTCTCGGCCGTGCAGACGAGATCATCAGCCTCGCTCTGGGCTGCAGCAATCATCGCGTCGGCGTTCTTTCTCGCGCCCTCAATCCGGGATCCCAGTTCCTGCTCCTTGTCCCGGATCTGCTGCAGGAGCGTCCGTTCGGTATCCATCTCCCCTCTCCTGTTATAGTCCGTGCTTCCGTTTCAGGATCGAGGTAACCCCGCACGAGGGTCTCTGTGCAGGGGACGACTCGTTATCGCCCTGCTCCCCGTTCCGCAAAAGTCCCTTCGCCTTCAGTGCTGCATCCTCAATCCGCTTGCGGCAGCGCCCTACTGCCGCGTCCTGCAGTGCACCGATCGTTTTCATGAGGTCCTGTGCCACACCAGCACCTCCTCTGGAATTGATCAATTGCCTATACCGTGCCATGGGGATATAAACCTTGTTACCCCTTCCGGTATGGCGGGGAAGAAGGGGAACCCATTAAAATTCAGAGCTCAGAACTATAACCAGCAGCGGGTAACACACACCTCACGGCTGGTTTTTTGGAGAGACCATGGACATGCTGGCAAACCTCGGGCTTTTTCTCATCTTTGGGATTGTGCTGATCCTCCCATTTAAGGTGAAGTGTGTTGAGCGGAATCTCGAAGTGTTCCTCTTTCTCTGCGGTATTGCTGCGCTGACCCTCTCCGGGTTCATCACCCTTCCCGGGGAGCATACCGGCTGGAGCATCGCGATTGTCGAGGAGGCGCTCTTCTCTTCGCTGAACATCGCAAGCATCTTTGGAGTTCCCATCGGCATCGTCCAGATCGTCCTTTTCGTCGGTCTCCTCATCTACTTCTTCCACCACCGGATGCAGGAGGCGATTGTCGGCATGGTTGACCGCGTCCCGCTGAAATGGATTGTCTTTCTCCTCATCGTCGTGCTCGGCCTGGTCTCAAGTATCATCTCTGCAATCCTTGCCGCAATCATCCTTGTCGAGATCATCAATGCCCTGCCGGTTGTACAGAAGGCCAAGGTGGAGGTGACCGTTGTCTCCTGTTTCTCCATCGGCCTCGGGGCGGGTCTTACCCCGCTCGGAGAACCCCTGTCCACGATCGTTGTCTCCAAACTCTCGGGTGCCCCGTATTATGCCGGGTTCCTGTTCCTCTTCGACCGGCTGGCCATCTTCATCATTCCGGCCGTTCTTGCGCTCGGGATTGTCGGAGTTTTTCTCTTCTCCCGGAGCCATACCAACAATGAGAAACTGGAATGTATCGTCCAGCGCGAATCGCTCAGAGAGATCTTCTTCCGGGCCGGCAAGGTGTATCTCTTCATCATGGCCCTCGTCTTCCTGGGGGAGGGGTTCAAGCCGTTAATCCTCCAGTATATCATCAGCATCCCGTCGGCCGGCCTGTACTGGATCAATATTGTGTCAGCAGTCCTTGACAACGCAACCCTTGCCGCAGCAGAGATCAGCCCGGCGCTCTCCGCCCGGCAGATCACGAGCGCCCTCATGGGCCTGCTCATTGCCGGTGGGATGCTCATCCCTGGGAATATCCCCAACATCATCGCGGCCTGCAAGCTGGGGATCACGAGCAGCGAGTGGGCGAAGATCGGGCTCCCCCTAGGGATGGCGTTGATGGCGGTCTTTTTTGCCATCCTCTTTGTCCCGGCCTGGCTTGGCGTTGCGTGATATTCATGAGGGTGGAATGCCCAGATCAATGATACTTATGAGCGATGCGGGCGGGAAGATGGCGGTGGCAGAGAAGGTTGAACAGGAGATTGCACGATTGTCCGATCCCTCCCTTGATGTCCGCCACGCTGCTGTTGCGGCCCTCCGGGAGATCGGGGAGCCCGCGGTTGTTCCGCTTCTTAAGGAACTTGCGGAAGCAGGAGATAATGACCGGCGCTGGTATGCAGCGGTTGCCCTCTCCCGGATCGGCGCTCCCGCCATTGCGCCGATCATCGAAGCCATGAAGGCCAACCCGGTGCAGGTGTTCCGGCGCTATGGTGCAGCAGCACTGGGGGAGATGGGCGCGACAGCGGTTACCCCGCTCATCAATGCAATGGGGTCCGATGAGGCAGAGTTCCGTGGTTTTCTCTCGCAGGCACTCTGCCGGATTGGTGAGCCGGCCATCGAGCCCCTGCGGCAGCGGCTGCATGATGCGGACGAGATTGTCCGGTCCTGTGCCACGCTCACACTCTGGAAGCTGGGCGAGGCGGGCGTCCCGGTCATTGTAGAAGACGCCGGAAAAGAAGACTAAAGAAGGGTAAGGGAATTGCCCCGGGGGATCCGGGGCAGGCCAGCAGTTCTATTCTGGCGTGGCTGCCGGAGTTTCACTGGCGGCAGCCGGCGGCGCGGTGTGCCCTTTCTTCCGTGAATCAAGCCATTCGGAGAGCTGCCCCATCAGCGAGAGCACCGCGGGCATGATGAAGATTGCGCCCGTCAGGGAGAACCCGACTGCGATCAGGGTCGAGATGCCGAAGTTGCTGATGATGGGGAAGGTGGCAAGGCAGAGTGCCGAGAACCCGAAGAAGGTTGCAAGGCCCGAGACCGTGATGGCGCTGCCGATCTTCTGGACGCTCTCCTGGATTGCGGCGATTGGGTTGTGCAGCCGCTCCTCCTCTTCAGCATAGCGCTCCATCACAAGGATGGTGTACTCCGCAGCGACACCGATGGTCATGGAGCCGAGTGTGGCTGTGAGTGGAGTATAGGTCAGGCCGATGAGGTACATCATCACGGCGTTCCAGCCGACAATGAAGATGATCGGGATGATCGGGGAGACCGCGTGGAGGTGACGGTACACCAGGATCAGGAAGACAAAGACAAAGATGAACCCGAGCACGGTCATGGTGTCCTTTGACTCCGACATGGACCCAAGGAGGCTTGTGTACAACTCGAAACTGCCAGCAGGTTCAACGGAGATGCCGATCGGGGGTTCGAAGAACTCGATCTCCTTTACCATCTGTTCTTTTAAGTCATTCTCCTGGCTCATCGACAGATCCGTGGTGCTGAACCGGATGATCCCGTTCATGGGGCTTGCCAGGTACGATTCTTTCGTGCTCTCCGGTATCTTTGCCAGTGTGGAGTCCAGCTGTGCCTGGGTCTCCGGCATCACGCCGCCATTGTACTGGAGGATGTAGGTGACAATGCTCGTTGCCCCGGTCAGCTCCTTGTGATGCGTGAGCTCATAGTCCTGGAACTCCTTGATCCATCTCACCGTATCGAGGTCAGTCACCCGCGATCCCTGGATCATGAGGTCCGCGGTGCTGGTTGCCCCGATGATACGGGTGACCTTGTCGATGTTGATCTTGGCCGGCATGTCTGAGGGGACGAATGAGTTCTCATCGGAACTGACCGGGATGGTCGGGTCGATCTGGAATCCGATGAGGGCGACAAGGCCGGCAATGAGCAGGATCGGTATCGGGTTCTTTGCTATCTTCACGGATGTGCTGGTGAGGAAGTCGCCGTACGAAAAGCCGCTCTTCTTCTTGTTCTTCTCCTTGCCGATGATCGTGTCACAGGCCTCTGTCCCGACGGCATAGCATTCGCCGGTCTGCTGGGATTTTGGCTTGTAGTTTACGAGGAGGCCGAGGGTCGGCATGCCGATACAGGAGAACCAGTAGCAGGTGTTGATGCCGATGATGGAGACGATACCAAACGAACGGATCATTGGTACGGTCGAGACATACATGGCCACAAATCCCATTGAGGTGGCAAGCATTGCGTACAGCACGGCCGGGCCGGTTCGGGTCACGGTCATGAAGACAGCGTCCTCTAAGGATCCCTTTCTTGCCTCCTCATCGAACCGGGCATGGAACTGGATGGCATAGTCGATCCCAAGACCGATCAGGACCGGGAAAGCGCCGATCACCGCCATGTTCAGGTTGATGCCGGCAAGGCCCATCAGCCCGAGGGAGGTAATGAGGCCGAGTCCCACGAGAAGCACGGGCATGAACCGGTGGCGGACATAGGCAAAGAGGATGCCCATGGTGATGATCATCAGGATCATCGCCCCTCCGATGAGGATGCCCATGTTGCTTGACAGGCCGTCCCCCATCTGCTGGGAGAAGGCCGGAGAACCGGACATCTCGACGGTCACGCCCGGGGGAGGCGAGGAGGTATCGATCACAGATTCCACGTTGCTTAAGACCGACTTCTGGACCTGTTCAGAAAGGCTGGGGGTGAGCTTGATCTGCACAAGCGTCAGGACATTGGAGGGATAGAGCGTGGAACGGAGGTCTTCAGGTAGGCTGTTGACAAGCGTCAGGGTCTCTTCCTTGGACGAGGGAAGTATCCCCCCGTTGTACGCCTTCAGGTAATCCGTGAGGCTTCCGACACTGTTGATATTCTGCTGTTGCTTGAGGTCTTTTTCGAGCGTGTCAATATAGGAAAGGACATCCGGGCTGAGCGGGTCTCCTGCCTCGATGATCAGGATGATGGTATCTGCCTTGTATTCATCGTTGTACTTCTGCTGGAGAGTGCCGGCCGGCGTGTCCTTGTCAACATAGGTTTCCCAGCCGGTCTGCATGGAGAGCATGGTCATGCCATAGATGCCCACGCAGAAGACGGCAATGAGCAGGCAGGCGACCAGTTTGGGCTGCCGAATGATGGCATGGGCAATGCCCTCGAAGAGTTCCTTGATCATAGCCGGTCCTCAGTAGAATTCCAAGATAATTTCCGTTGGGGGTGGAGCCGCTGCTCCTGCGTAAACGTCATGTGCCCTCACTGCGGTTTTGTCTTCCGGAGGTAGGTCATATACCCGATACCGGCTGCAAGCACCACGAGGATGAGCCCTGCAACCAGGATAGTTGTCGGGATTCCAGCGATGGTACCGGCCTTTGTCGGGAGCACCTGGACAGTTACCGGTACGGTGTCGGATTCCATGCTGTTACCCAGCGCGTCGCGGAACCGGAGTTTGCTGTCAAAGGTATATGCCCCCGGCTCGGTCTCCCCGCTCACGGCAACTTCGTAGAGGGCAGTTGCGGTCTCTCCGGGGCGGATCTCGCCCAGGTACGCGACTGTTCCTTCTGCGGTGACTCCGCCATGGGTGGTGATCCGCGACTGCGTCTCATACACCGTGGTCTTGCCGTTGTTCCGGTACGTGACCTCGATTTCATCACGCGAACCTGCTGCAACAGAAGGAACGGGGGAAGTCACGGAGAAACTTATCTTGGAACTTACCGGGATTCCCACGGACTCGCTTCGGGAGGTGACGATCTCGCCCTCTCGGTTGGTATAGGTGACCGAGACATCGACCGGGTAAATCTGGTCAGCTGCATCCTTGGAGGCAGAAATCTTGAACCGGGAGGAGATGATACCACCACTCGGGAAGTCCCCGACAAACGCGGTGCTGTCGGAGGGGATGACTGCGCTCGATCCGCTCTGTGTGAGTTTGACGCTCGCCTTAATCCCATCCTCGGGCCCGTCGTTTCGTATCTTGAGGACAACATACCCGGAAGTACCTGCACTGAGGGTGTCAGGGAGGGTCTCGACCACCGCGATCTTCACTTCGGGTTTGATCCGGATGGTGACGGGGATGGTCGTGCTGGTCTTTGTGTAGGAGTACTGGTACACATCAGCGACTTCCTGCCGCTGAATGTCGGGGACCTGGTAACTGATGGTCACCGGCAACTGGTACTCACCGATGGTTGCGTTCGAGGAGATCTTGGCGGAAAAGCTGAGGCTTTTGCCTGTTCCTCCTGCGGGAATGTCTCCGACAAACTGCGGATCGCTCTTGATGATGATGGCATCGGTTCCCGAGGAGAGTCCGACTGTTGAGAATTTCGCCGTTGTCGGGAGATCCTCATAGTTGATCGTTCCCTGGTTGAGCTGCTTGAACGTACTGACACCGGTATTCCTGACAAGGATGGTGATGGTAGCATCCTCTCCCGGGGAGAACTCATTGGTCCCCGTGACGCTGGCAGAGAGATCCGGGCTGCCTGAAACGTACTTTGTTGCTGCGGAAGCCGGGATAGTGACCACTGCTGCGCAGACAAAGAGGGTAAATGCGACGAGGGCAGCATTGCCCCACGTCCTGGAAAAACGGGAATGGGCCATGGTCTTCCCCGTTACTGGAGTTTCTTCCTGCGGTAGTAATAGAACCCGGCAGCTGCGATGACGATTAAGACCAGCAGGGCCAGGAGTACCGGGTTGCCGGTGAGGGATGATACGAGGTTCTTTGCGGGCACCACTTCAACATTCAGTTTGATGGGGTCCGAGACAACCTGGTTGTCAAGGGAATCGCGGTAGCGGACCTCAGCATCGATACCGTACGACTTCACGGTTGCAGTACCATCGGCGGAAACCAGGAACGATGCTTCCCGGACCTCGCCAGGTGCAAGGTCTCCTAAGAATGCCGAGTCATCGTTGCTGCTGAAGGGGTCGACCATACTGATCCGGCCGACCGCCTGGTGGGCCGTTGCCCCGCCGGTATTCTTGAATTGAGCCGTTATCACTTTCTTCTGGCCGGCTGCAATGGTCTGCGGTTCGGAAACGATCGCGAACTTGATCTTCCCGCCAACCGGGATGCCGATGGATTCGCTGTCGGAAGTGATTGTGTCACCGTCACTGTTCTCGTATTTGACGTACACGTCGAGAGGATAGGTCTGCTCCTCTGCACCAGAGTCAATCGATGTCCGGAAGATGGCAGTTGCCGTACCCCCGGCAGGGAAATCGCCGATATAGGCACTGCCCTCGGTGGGAATAACCGGGCTGCCGTCGTTCCGGGCAATGCTGAGGATGGCTTTCTTCCCGTCCTCGTGGCCGATATTCTTCACACTAAGGGTCACGTATCCTTCAGTCCCCGCATTCAGGCCCCTGACCTGTACGGACTCCACGTCAAGGCGGACGTCCGGCTTTATCTTCACGGGAATGGTGAGGGTCTCGTTCATGGCTTTGTACCGGTATTCGATCGTGTCATATCCATACTGATCGGCATTATAGAGGTAGGTGTATTGAAGGAATACCGGGATCTGGTAGGTTCCGGCAGCTGCATCGGTCGGGACTTTCACGGTGAAGGTCGCGGTTGCCGTGCTGCTTGCCGGAAGGTCGCCGGTCAGCTGCGGGTCAGACTTTACGATAAGGGGAGAGTTTCCCGCATAAAGGCCGACCGTCAGAAATTTTGCCGTGTTCGGGAGGTCATCGCGGTTCACGATATTCGACCGGACGAACTTGAACTGGTTTGTCCCGGTGTTCTGGATCACGATCCCGAGCTGGACTTCTTTTCCGGGCGTGAGCTCGTTGTTCCCGGAGATAGCTGCGGAAAGTTTCGGGCTGCCTGCAAGGTATTGTGTCCCATCCTCTGCACTCACCGGAGCGATTGCAACCATGATCAAGGCAATGCCGGCCAGAAGCAGGAGGGACAGGAAGGGGTGGCTTCTGCCATCCCGGCACGACGGGGTTCCGGTCCTGATGAGGGAACCCATGGTCAGGGAATGTATCGTTGTCATAATAATTTCTCGCTGGTTTCCAGATGTCTCACTAATGTTGAATTCATTCGTATTAAAACATTTCTCTCATGGATTATACATATGAATAGTAAACTCCGGGACTCCTGCCGGGCAAACACGATGGGCACATGCCAGCCTCAGCGCAGGAGGTCCTGGAGCGCATCGATACGCTGGCGCAGGGCATTTTCCCGTTCGGCAAAATCGGTGATATCCGCAATCGTGATGTAGGTGCTGGTCACGGAGCCCTGTCGGGCAGCGGTGACCTTCCCGTGGATAAATCGCGGAACTCCGTCTTTTCTCCGGATCCAGATCCTGAACTCGCCGGGGACCCTGGTGTCCGGCTCTACACTTTTAATAATTTCTTCTATCTTCGTCTTCTCGGAAAGCGGGATGAGGCCTGCATCGGCCATTCCCCCGGAAACGTTCTCCACAACTATTGTCCCGTGGAGTCCCATGGTCATCATCTCCTCGTCAGAATAACCGGAGATCTCGTTGATGCGGTGGTTTGTATACACCACCCTGTCGTTCTCGACAATGATGAGGCCGTCCTGGATATTCTCAGCCATCATCCGGAACCGATGCTCGCTCTCGCTGACTTTTGCCTCCTGGTTCTTCAGCTCCGTGATGTCGGTAAAGACGACGAAATTATACAGGATGCTCCCGTGGCGGACGGCATTGATACGGATGTAGACAAACCGTTTCTCGCCATCTTTCCTGATAATCCACATCTTGAGATCACCCGGGGACTCCGGGTGCGATTCGATGTCCCGGATCCGCCGTGTCACTTCGTCACGGCACTCCTGCGGGATGATGGAGATCGTGTCCATTGCCCAGAGCTCCTTGAAGGAATACCCGGTTATCTCGGCAATACGACGATTTGCGTACACGGTCTTCCCGTTTTCAAGAATGATGAGCCCGTCCCGGATATTCTCAGCCATCATCCGGAACCGCTCTTCGCTCTCCCGGATCTCGCGCTCGGCAAGGATGCGTTCCGTCACATCCTCAAGCACCAGGGTGATCCCTTTTCCCCCGTCATCGAATACCGTGGGGATGCACTTCTGGTGAAAGATCCGTTCCCCCTTGCCTTTTACGAGGAAGGTGACGGTTGTCTCTGCCTCTTTTTTCTCCTTCGAGATGCTGTCCAGCAGCTCGTGGACATCCACTTCGGGAGACTGGAGAAACGAGATGTTCTTCCCGACAGCATCCTCCCGGGAAAGGTGGAGCAGGGTCAGGAAATTGGTATTGACATCGATGATCCGGAACTCGTCGTCCAGTACCATGATGAGCTCTTTTGAATAACTCAGCATGGCGGAGAGCGGGACGCGCTGGGAGAGCGTGTACACCTTTGCCATACCATAGGTGCGCATGTCCACCTGCCCGGAGATGAGCAGGATATCCAGGTAACGCCCGATGGTGTTCTTGTTCTTTTTGAGCGCTTTGGAGATGTCGGTGACACTCATGCCATTCTGGTTCTTCTTTAAAAGCTCCCGTATTGCGCCGAGTTCCTGCTGGTAATCCTGCATCATGGCTGTGAACATGCCCGAAGGCGTTGTAGGTACTCTATGGACCTCCAAAATTTATAAGTGTTATGAATTATCAGAATGTATAATCTATAACTGAATAATTTAAATACAAAAAACGATAACAGTATATTGTAGTGTCTGCAGCATTCCCTGCTGCAACCCTATTTCAGAAGGATTAAAAAACATCTGAATCAGGAGTAATTTGTATGGTGTCTGTTGACATTATTTCCCGTGGATTGGAAAACGTAATGGCAGTTCTTCCTGCCATCATCGGTGCAGTGATTGTTCTTCTTCTTGGCTGGATTGTCGGACGTGTGCTGGGCAAGGCAGTCCGGATCATCATTGACAAGGCCATGGCCGCTGTATCGACCGCCCCCGTGATCGGGGAATCGGAAGTCGGAAAGACCGTGGCCACATCGCATGTGTCGCTGGGCTATCTGGGCGATATCACCATGCGCTGTGTCGTGTACCTTATCGCAATCCTTGCGGCAGTCGACATCCTCAACCTCGACTACCTCAGCAAGTTCATGGCACAGGTCCTCGAGTACATCCCGCATGTTGTCGCATTCGTGATCATCCTTGTCGTGGGGATCATCCTTGTCGATTACTTCATTGACTTCTTCAGGAACTACTCGCAGACTTCGAAGATCGAAATGGTCACCCCGGTCCTCATCCTGCTCCGGCTCTTCCTGTACTTCGTTGTTGTGATGCTGGCACTCTCGCAGCTGCTGCTCGATCTCACGATCATCTACACGATCATCACGCCCATCTTCTGGGGTATCGGCATCGGCCTTGGCGCTTCGATTGCCATCGTTGTCTGGTTCGGCATGAAGAACCGCAGCGAGCAGTTCATGGAAAAGGTACTGGAATCTGTTTCGAAGTGAGGAATCCATAACTCAGGTGTTCCCACGAAGGGGCAGGGGATTTGCTCCCCTCTCTTTAATACCCGCCCTTTTTTCTATGCCTCCCCGTAAAACACCCCCGGCACCGTTCCCTGCCGGACGACATCCGTTTCTTTCATTCTCCTCTGGCAACATTCATCATGGCAGACCACGCAATACTTTTCAAGAACCATGATACCCGGAAGGGGGGTCTCCCGTGACAGGAGGCCGGCGTATTTCTCACGGGCAGGAACCCGCACCCGGATATGAACTCATGGAGATCCTATCATGAACAGGAACTATACCTATCTCATTCTCCTTCTTGTCGCAGCATGCCTGGTCGTGCCCGTAATGGCAGACGGGGGAAACGTCACGAATACCACAGTTCCCACGACCAGTGAAACAACCATTGTCACCACTGAGACCACCATTCCTCCGACAACGACCGTGGAAACGACGGCCACCACCGCAGTGCCGACAACCACCACCGCTGCCCTGACAACGACCGCTACTACCATCCCGGCAACACCCGTGACAACGGTCATCCCCACCGCAACACCGACAACCGGGGGCGTGTTCGTAGCTTCGTCCCCGCCCGGTGCTGCAATCCTGATCGATGGGGTATATCACGGCACCACCCCGGCAACAGTACCCGGGCTTGTGTCGGGGAACCACCTGATCCGCCTCTCCCTGAGCGGGTACATCGATTATGAAGGGACGATCTATGTCATTGCCGGCCAGGAGACCACCGAGTACGGGACGCTCCACCCCATGAGCAGCGGCTCCCCGCAGATCATTGTCGCAACGCCATCAACGCCTCCCGCAACTGCAGCACCCGTAGTAACAGTCCAGCCGGTTGCCACAGAACCCGCATCCGAGAGCCCGCTGGAGAACCCGACGGTGCTTGCGGCACTGATTGGTATTGTCACTGCCTCGATCGGCGCCGGTGCATCGATCTTCACGCACAAGGCAAAGACGGAAGCGGCGAAAAAGGAAGAAGAACCAAAGAAAGAATAACCGTGCGGGCGTTTGGGGGTACCTGATACCTCTGCCCATTTTTCCTGTTGTTGCTCCCCCCTATTCTTAACTCAGTATTCTCTTTCCGCAGCAAGGATCGGCGTTTCGTAAATCCACCTCCTGAATCAGCACTCATAAATCCCCTCACGGCCCATCCGTAGATATGCTCAAGCTCTCGCCCGTGATGGAGGCCTACGAGAAGTCCCTGCTGGAAGGGCTCCATCAGCAGATCGCGATAGCAAAGGAGGCACGGTCACGGGGTCTCGATCCCAGCACCGATGTCGAGATCCCGATTGCAAGCGACCTTGCGGATCGCGTGGAAGTTCTGACCGGGGTCAAAGGGGTTGCAGCCCGGATCCGCGAGCTTGAGGCAACGATGTCCCGCGAGGAGGCGGCACTCCGCATCGGTGACGACTTCGTTGCCCGGAGGTTCGGGGAGAAAGACATCATGGAGGTGCTTGACCACTCCATCCGCGTTGCCATGGCGCTCCTGACAGAAGGCGTCGTGTCCGCTCCCACGGAAGGGATAGCCAAGGTCGCACTTGGGAAGAACGACGACGGGACCCAGTACCTGATGATCTTCTATGCCGGCCCGATAAGGAGTGCCGGGGGCACTGCACAGGCGATGTCGGTGCTGGTCGGCGACTATGTGCGCCAGAAACTGGGGATCAACCGTTATATTGCCCGGCAGGAAGAGGTGGAGCGGTACGTGGAGGAGATCCGGCAGTATAATTCGATCATGAACCTCCAGTACCTTCCGAGCGAGGCCGAGATCCGGCTCATCATCGAGAACTGCCCGGTCTGCATCGATGGCGAAGCAACCGAGCAGGAAGAGGTCTCGGGCCACCGGAATCTGGAGCGGGTGGAGACGAACGTTGTCCGGGGCGGCATGGCACTCGTCATCGGCGAAGGGATTGCCGGGAAGGCCCGGAAGCTCAAAGGCCGGGTCGAGAAAATGAAGATGGAGGGCTGGGACTGGCTCGACAAGCTGATTGCCGGTGCGGCCAAGAGCGGCGATGGCAGCAAGAGCACAGGGATCAAACCGCTCGACAAGTACCTCCGCGATCTTATCGGCGGCCGGCCGGTCTTCTCCTACCCCATGCGAAAAGGGGGGTTCCGGCTCCGGTACGGAAGGTCCCGGAACACCGGGTTTGCCGCAGCCGGGATGCACCCGGCAACCCTCTATATCCTCGGCGAGTTCCTTGCCACGGGCACGCAGATGAAGACCGAGCGGCCGGGCAAGGCCTGCGGGGTCGTTCCCGTTGACACGCTCGAAGGCCCGACGGTCCGGCTCAGGGAAGGCAGTGTCCTCAGGATCGATGACGAAGCCACGGCAAAACGGCTCAGCCCGGGGATTGAGAAGATCCTTGATGTCGGCGAGATCCTCATCTCGTTCGGGGAATTTTTGGAGAACAACCACCCGCTGGTTCCCGCAGGGTATTGCGAGGAATGGTGGCAGCTCGATGCCGGGGATGGGGTAAAGCCTCCGAAGGACGAGGAAGATGCCCTTGCCTACGCACGGAAGGGGGGATATCTCCACCCGGCGTGGACATGGTTCTGGGATGACATCACCACAGACCAGATCCGGGCAGTGGCTGAGTATGTATCCGCAAATGGATCGGTTCACGATGACGGCCTCTATATTCCCAATGTTCCTGCCATCAAGGCCGCCCTCGAAGAGATCCTCCTCTCCCATGATCTCCGCGAGGATACTATCGTCATCCCCACGTACCGTACGTTCCTTGCCGGCCTCGGGCTGGATGACAGCCTGAAGAAGCGCGATACCTGGCAGACTCTCCCCGAAGGAGCAGCCCCTCTTGATAGGGTAATGCACCTATCAGGCCTGAAGATGCGGTCCCGGTCCGGGACGCGGATCGGCGGCCGCATGGGCCGGCCGGGGAAGTCGAAACCACGGAAGATGAATCCGCCGCCCCATGTCCTCTTCCCGCTCGGGGACTCCGGCGGGGCCCGGCGCTCGTTCCAGTCAGCCTCCACGCATACCGCGGAGATTGATGCAGACAACGTGGACCTCGACTTCCAGAAAGAGGGAGGGATTATCGAGATCGAGGTGGGGCGGCGACGGTGCAGCCAGTGCGGCGAAATTACCTACATGAACCGTTGCGGGAACTGCGGCGGGCATACGATCGCCCTCTTTACCTGCTCAAAGTGCGGCCACGAGCTGATGCAGGACCGGTGCCCGAACTGCGACGCCCCTGCCCTGTGCAGCCAGCGGATCAGCCTGAACGTGAAGGCGGAGTACGCAAAGGCGATGGAGCGGATGGGCCTTAAGACCGACAGCATCGCGCTCGTCAAGGGGTGGTCTCGCCCGTC